>OGUP01000538.1_pt1 | contig 24205 bp, 18 predicted proteins | sample 1553661 | NCBI WGS metagenome assembly OGUP01 (sample SAMEA2580026, study PRJEB22360) | human gut metagenome | biome: human gut; feature: human-associated habitat; material: faeces | place: Denmark | collected 2008/2010
CGTCCATAAACTTTTTAAGCCTGTTATTATTGTAGTACCTTTTTCTTATAATACCCGGAATAACGCTTATGGACACAAGACCAGTAATTATTACACATACAGGCTTAAGGCCATATATCATACTTATTCCGAATATCACAAGAAATCCTGTTGTTATTGCTAAAATATATTTCTTCATTGAGAAATCATATCCATATGCTGATATATCTTTAATTACTGAACGTACCGAAAAATATCTAATTAACCTTTTCATATATGTTCTTTATGCCTCTCCTTTTAAATTTATCAAGAATATCTTCCGGGACAGTTCGACCAGAGAGCGGATTCCGCAGAGCAGTGCGTGAAGCTTTTAAATGAGGATGAGGAGCCGATCATCCGCAGTGCGACGACCTATGTGATCAAGGGTGACATCACAGAGGATGAGTTAGAGGCGATCAAAAAGTATTGTATCAATCCGGTAGATTCCCGTGAGACCGGTATGGACAAGCCGGATACCCTCGTACAGAATTTCGATGAGCCGGCAGACGTGGCAGTTTTCGACGGATTTATCGACATGGCAGAAGCACACTTAAAGGAACTGTATAGCTCTTTAAATCTTGCCATGACCTTTAAGGATTTCTTACATATCCAGAATTACTTCAAAAATGCCGAGAAGCGGAATCCGTCCGTGACAGAGATCCGCGTGCTTGATACTTACTGGAGTGACCATTGCCGTCATACCACCTTCTCGACAGAACTTAAAAATGTGAAGTTTGATGAAGGATTTTACCAGGCACCAATCAAAAAGACTTACGAAGAATATCTTGATACCCACAAGAAACTGTATGCGGGACGCGATGACAAGTTTGTCTGCCTGATGGATCTGGCACTGCTTGCCATGAAACGTCTGAAAAAAGAAGGAAAACTTGCAGATCAGGAAGAATCTGACGAGATCAATGCATGTTCCATCGTGGTACCGGTGGAAGTAGATGGAAAGACAGAGGAGTGGCTTGTAAACTTTAAGAATGAGACACATAACCATCCGACCGAGATTGAGCCGTTCGGTGGTGCTGCTACCTGTTTAGGCGGAGCCATCCGTGATCCGCTTTCCGGAAGAACTTATGTGTATCAGGCAATGCGTGTGACCGGAGCCGCAGATCCGACCCGTCCGCAGAGCGAGACACTCGAAGGAAAACTTCCGCAGAAAAAACTCGTAAGAGAAGCAGCACACGGCTACAGCTCCTATGGAAACCAGATCGGTCTTGCAACCGGCTATGTCAAAGAAGTTTACCATCCGGACTACGTGGCAAAACGTATGGAGATCGGAGCCGTCCTTGGAGCAGCACCGCGCCGTGCCGTTGTCCGTGAAAATTCCGATCCGGGCGATATCATCATCCTGCTCGGCGGCCGTACTGGAAGAGACGGCTGCGGCGGTGCAACCGGTTCCTCCAAAGTACATACGACAGAATCCATCGAGACCTGCGGTGCAGAGGTACAGAAAGGAAACGCACCGACTGAGCGTAAACTGCAGAGACTGTTCCGCCGCGAGGAAGTCAGCCTTCTGATTAAAAAATGCAACGACTTCGGTGCAGGCGGAGTTTCCGTTGCCATCGGCGAGCTGGCACCGGGCCTTAAGATCAATCTGGACAAAGTACCGAAAAAATATGCCGGCCTCGACGGAACCGAGATCGCCATCTCCGAGTCCCAGGAGCGTATGGCCGTTGTCATCGACCCGAAAGACCGTGAGCAGTTCCTGAAATATGCCGCAGAAGAGAACCTGGAGGCAACCGAAGTTGCAGTCGTAACCGAGGACCCGCGTCTGGTACTCTCCTGGAGAGGAAAAGAGATCGTCAATATTTCCCGTGCATTCCTGGATACCAACGGAGCACATCAGGAGAATGATGTCTTCGTAGAGATTCCAAAAGCAGAGGACACCCCGTTAAAAAGAAGCGGTGACATTGCCGACGTGAAAGAAAAATGGCTGTCCACCCTGTCAGACCTCAACGCATGCTCCCAGAAAGGTCTTGTCGAGATGTTTGACTCCTCCATCGGAGCAGCCAGCGTGCTGATGCCGTACGGTGGAAAATATCAGCTGACTGAAACTCAGGCCATGGTTGCAAAAGTGCCGGTTCCGGATGGAAAAACCAACACCGTTACCATGATGAGCTACGGCTTTGATCCATACGTATCGAGCTGGAGCCCGTATCACGGAGCAGTCTATGCCGTAACCGAGTCCCTGTCCCGCATCGTGGCAGTCGGCGGCGATTACAGCAAAGTCCGCTTCACCTTCCAGGAATATTTCCGCAGAATGACTGAGGATCCGCACCGCTGGAGCCAGCCGTTCGCAGCACTTCTTGGTGCATACGACGCACAGATGGGCTACGGCTTGCCGTCTATCGGAGGAAAAGACAGTATGTCCGGTACCTTCAACCATATCGATGTACCGCCGACACTCGTATCCTTCGCGGTTGACGTTGCAAAATTAAAAGATGTAGTATCTCCGGAGCTGAAAAACACAGGAGACAAACTCGTGTGGATCCACCTTCCAGTCGACGCACATCTGCTTCCAGAGTACGAAGGCGTCATGGAAACCTACAGAAAACTGCATGAGGATATGCAGAACGGCCGTGTGAAAGCCGCTTATGTCGTAGACCGTCAGGGTATCGCAGCAGCCGTATCCAAGATGGCATTCGGTAATGCTCTCGGCGTAACCATCGAGCACAATGTAGACGAGAGAGATCTCTTTACTCCATATATTGCAGATCTGATCTGCGAAGTTCCGGCTGAAAAAGTCGGAGAGCTGGCAAGCACCTACACCGTCATCGGTGAAGTGACAGACAAACCGGTTCTTTCCTATAAAGACACCGAAATCACCATCCGCGAGGCCGTTTCCGCATGGAACAAACCGCTGGAAAAAGTATTCAAGACCGTATCCGGTGCAGAGCTTCCGGAGGTAGATGCCCTGAATGTGGCAGCAGCAGACGAAAACGGAATTGTTGCAGACAGCTGCTATCAGGCAAAGAGCATCCACGTATGCTCCCACAAGCTGGCACAGCCGACCGTATTCATTCCGGTCTTCCCGGGAACGAACTGTGAGTATGACAGCACCAGAGCTTTCGAGCGTGCCGGTGCAAAAGTTATCACTCAGGTATTCAGCAATCTTTCCGCAGAAGACATCCGCGGTTCTGTCGATGCCTTTGAAAAAGTCATCAACCAGGCGCAGATCATCATGTTCCCTGGCGGATTCTCCGCAGGTGATGAGCCGGATGGATCAGCAAAATTCTTTGCAACCGCATTCCAGAATGCGAAGATCAAAGAAGCTGTTACCAAACTGCTGAATGAGAGAGACGGACTTGCCCTTGGTATCTGCAACGGATTCCAGGCACTGATCAAACTGGGACTCGTTCCGTACGGTGAGATTCTCGGACAGACGGAGGATTCCCCGACTCTGACCTTCAACACTATCGGACGCCATATTTCCAAGATGGTTTACACGAAGGTTGTGACCAACAAATCCCCATGGCTGGCAGGCGCCGAGCTTGGCGGTGTTTACACCAACCCGGCATCCCACGGAGAGGGACGTTTCGTAGCATCGAAAGAGTGGATCGACAAGCTGATGGCAAACGGCCAGATTGCAACCCGCTACTGCGATGTCAACGGAAACCTGACCAACGACGAGTACTGGAATGTCAACGGTTCCTACTGCGGAATCGAGGGTATCACCAGCCCGGACGGCCGTGTCTTTGGTAAGATGGCACACGCAGAGCGCCGCGACAACGGCGTAGCAGTCAACATCTACGGAGAGCAGGATCTGAAGATCTTTGAGTCCGGTGTTGCTTACTTTAAATAAAATAAAACCAAAATAGAAGATTCCCGCAGAGAGGAAGAAAGCTCCTTTCTGCGGGAATTTTTTGTCGGAAACAGTAATTTCTGATTTCGAAAGAAAAAATTTGATTATGCGCCGCGGTGCAGTTATAACGCAATATTTTGCTTTATTAACAAAAGTAATAAGGTCAAATAGTAGAAATATTCTGAAAAAACGAAAGATTTCGATAGTCTCAACACATTACATATATGACGGGCCCGGAAGAGAAGGACAGCGAAATAACAGGAGGGAGAAAGAAGTGTATGAGACAAGAGAAGGAACGATTTTTTCAGATCATATTCGAGGAAAACAGTCATGTGCTGTTCCGTTATATCTGCGGTCAGTTGAACAATGACCGGGAGACGGCGAAGGATGTGCTGAACGATGTATGGGAGGTATTGGTGGTAAAATTTGAAACCGTTGCCGATCTCGAAGGAGAAGAGATGACGAAATGGCTGTTCTGTGTGGCAAAAAACAAGATCAAGAATCAGCGCAGAAAACATTATTATCAGAATGAAGTTTCCTATACACAGTATCAGAAAGAGAACAGAAATGAAGGGGAGGCGGCCGCGACAGCCGAGATTGAGGAACGAATGGTGATGCAGAACTGCATCCAGAACCTGAATCCGATGGATCAGCGCATTTTCTGGGGGAGAGCATATGGATTCAGCTACAAAGAGCTCAGCGGATTCTGCAAGAAAAGCGAGCAGGCGCTGCAGTGCCAGTACAGCCGCGCAATCAAGAAACTGCAGGGAATGATGAGTCAGGAAATCAGTCTGACGAGAGCGTAGAAAATGGAAATGGTATGCAGCGGAAACCTCAACTCTTACAATCTAAAAACAATAGAAATATCTAAAAAATTCTCTGCAGGAGAATATCCTGTGTCTAAAAATAAAGTGTTACCGTTTACATATCAAAAATCCGTTTTCCTCGTTGTCGTGGCGCGGAAATTGTGTTAAAATATTTTTAGAAAATTCACACGATGTGCGAGAAGGCAGAAAGGATGAAAACAACATGAAGGATGAGTACGTAGCCTATGTAGGCACTTATACCCATGGAAGCAGCATTGGTATTCATTTATATGATGTAAATGTAGAAGAAGGCACTCTGACAGAGCGAAAAGTCATACCGGTCAACAACTCTTCCCACATTGCCCGTTCCTTAAACGGCAAATACCTGTATTCGATTGCAGATGAAGGCGTTGCAGTGTTTGCAGTGGAGGATGACGGAGACCTGACCCCGATCAACAAAGTAGACATCGACGGCATGCGCGGCTGCTATCTGTCGGTGGACAAAACCGGAAGATACCTGTTCGTGGCAGGCTATCATGACGGAAAAGTAACCGTTGTACATACCCATAAGGACGGCCGCCTCGGAAGTCTGATGGACGGCGTGTTCCACAAGGGCCTTGGCAGTGTGGCAGAGCGTAACTTCCGCCCGCATGTCAGCTGTGTCGTTCCTACACCGGACAACAAATATGTCTGCGCAGTCGACAACGGCATTGACCAGATCAAAATGTACAAGCTGAACACACAGCGTGACCGCCTGAAACTGGTGGATATCCTGCGCTGTGAGCGTGAATCCGGTCCGAGAGAGATCGTTTTCAGTGAATCCGGAAAATACGCGTATGTCATTTACGAGCTGATGAACAAAGTCGATGTATTCAGCTACCGTGATACGGGAAACGGACCGGAATTTGAAAAACTGCAGTCGATCAGCACCACATCCGCGAACGTGGACCAGGCGCACGACGCTGCATCCGGCATGTGCCTTTCCCCGGATCACCACTACCTGTTTACTTCTACAGCCGGAGACAATACCGTAGCAATGTTCCATATCGATCCGGAGACCGGCTGCCTGGAGAAGAAGTTTGCACTTCCGATCAGCGGCGAATATCCAAAGGATATTGCAATGTTCCCGGACGGAAAACATATCGCAGTGGCAAACCATGAGTCCAACACGATCACAACATTTACCGTTGATTATGAGAAAAACGTGCTGGTTCAGAAAGGCCGCCCGATGAAAGTGGAGACGCCGAACTGTATTCTGATTACGAAAAAAGGCGTTCACTAAAAAAATAACGCAAAAATGCCTGCAGGAAGAACTGTATCCCGCAGGCATTTTTTGTGTTGAAGCCAGAAAGAAGCAGTCCGGCCTTTATTTCTCGTCCAGAGCCCAGACTTTCTTTACATTGTCCAGTTTGGCGCTCATGCCGACGAGCAGTGCGTCCGCCAGGACAAGAGCGGTCATGCATTCCACGACAACAACGGCGCGTGCAACGACGATCGGGTCGTGGCGGCCTTTGATTTCGATGGCAATGTTTTCACCATCTTTGTTGATAGTCTGCTGGGAAGCAGCAACGGACGGGGTCGGTTTGAAACCAGCCCGGACAACGATATCGCTTCCGTCGCTGATACCGCCTAAAATACCGCCGGCGTGGTTGGTCAGCTTGACAATGGAGCCGTCCGCATTTACATGGAAGGCATCGTTATTGGTAAGCCCGGTAGCTGTGCAGACCGAGAAACCGTCTCCGATTTCCACGCCTTTTACGGCGCCGATGGAGACGAGTGCTTTTGCAAGGTTGGCATCGAGCTTTTCAAACACCGGATCGCCGACACCGGCCGGCATATGGTGAACGACACATTCGACCACACCGCCGACGGAATTTTTTTCCGCCATGGCTTTTGTTAAAAGCTCGGAAGCCTTTTCGGCAGCCTCTGCATCCGGCATATTCAGGGCGTTATTCGCGATTTCAGCGGCATCAAAAGACTGGATTTCCACGTCACCGATGGAGCGGGTGTAGGCGGAAACGGTGATGCCAAGCTCAGAGAGCATTTTTAAGGCAATGGCACCTGCAGCCACGCGTGCGATCGTCTCGCGTCCTGAGGAGCGTCCGCCGCCGCGGTAGTCGCGGAAACCGTATTTTGCATCAAACGTATAGTCGGCGTGGCCCGGTCTGTAATAGGAAGCAATGTCGCTGTAATCTTTGGAATGCTGATCCTCATTCCATACCACCATGGAAATCGGGGTACCGGTCGTTTTTCCTTCGAAAGTGCCGGATAAAATCTGAACGGTATCGGATTCTTTCCGTTTTGTGGTAAAGCGGTTCTGTCCCGGCTTCCTGCGGTCGAGGTAAAACTGAATATCCTCCTCGGAAAGCGAAAGGCCGGCCGGCACTCCGTCCACAACAACGCCCACGCCTTTTCCATGAGACTCTCCCCAGGTGGTCAGTCTGAAGATGGTACCAAATGATGATCCTGCCATATATAAAGTCCTCCTGAATTTTTTCGTATATTTATAAAATAACTGGAAAAGATTTCTAATAAATTATACCGGAAAGTAAAACATTCGTAAAGCTCTTTTTCAGAGACGAAATTCACCGTTATACCGTTTGACAAACGAAAAGGCAGCACGTATAATGAGAATGTATTTTCGGGCAGTGAAAGCCGGTAAAATAAAACAAACAAAAAGGAAGAGTGTGCATGAATTTTTTAGACAAAATGGAGCGAAAATATGGGAGATACGCGTTAAGCCATCTGACGATGTACATTATCGTAACGTACATTGCGGGCTATATCATTCAGCTTGCGGCCCCCATTATGAGACAGTATCTGACACTGGAACCATATTATATTCTGCACGGACAGATCTGGCGTCTGGTGAGCTGGATTCTGATTCCGCCGAGCAGCCTTGATATCTTTACGATCATCATGCTGTTTTTCTATTACTCAATCGGAACAAGCCTTGAGAGAGCCTGGGGAGATTTCAAGTATAATGTTTACATCTTTTCCGGCATTCTGATGACCATTATCGGTTCCTTCCTGCTGTATGGAATCTTATATGCAGTCAACGGATATCCGTCGCTGATGGGAACGGCATTCAGCACTTACTACATCAGCCTCTCGATTTTCCTCGGCTTTGCGATCAGCTTCCCGGATATGCAGGTACTGCTGTATTTCATTATTCCGATCAAAATCAAATGGCTGGCATACCTTGACGTAGCGCTTCTCGCCTACAGCATGATTACCAGCATCATGAGCGGAAACTGGGCAGGATGTGTTGTTATTCTTTGTTCCCTTGCAAACGTCCTTGTGTTCTTCCTGATGACAAGAAAAGGAAAACGCGGCTCTTTCCAGCAGAACAGACGCCGGAAGGAATTCAAAAAGGCCGTTTCAAGAGGCGAAGCCGAATACCGCAATCCGAACGGGATCACAAAACACAAATGTGCGATCTGCGGCCGGACCGAAAAAGATGATCCGAATCTGGAGTTCCGTTTCTGCTCCAGATGCAACGGAAATTATGAATACTGCCAGGATCACCTGTTTACGCATGAACATGTAAAATAAAGAAGGAGAGAAAGTATGAGAAGAACGAAAATTGTCTGCACCATGGGACCAAATACCAACTCCCGTGACCTGATGAAAAAACTGATTGAAACCGGAATGGATGTTGCTCGTTTTAATTTTTCTCATGGAGACCACGATGAGCAGAAAATGCGTATGGATATGCTGAAAGAGCTTCGAAAAGAGCTGAAAACTCCTGTGGCAATCCTTCTGGATACCAAAGGACCGGAAATTCGTACCGGTGTTTTAAAAGATGGAAAAAAAGTAAATCTGGTAACCGGACAGACCTTCACCCTGACAACCGTTCAGGAGACCGGAGATGAAAATCACTGTTCTGTCAGCTACACAGGCCTTACGGAAGATATCAAAGAGGGAGACACAATTCTGATCGATGATGGTCTGATCGGCCTGCGCGTAGAAAAAGTAAATGCACCGGAAATTGTCTGTACCGTAGTAAACGGCGGCGAGCTCGGAGAAAAAAAGGGCGTGAATGTACCGAACGTTTCGATCAATCTTCCGAACCTGACGGAGAAAGACAAAGGAGATCTTCTTTTTGGTATTGAACAGGATATTGATTTTGTTGCAGCTTCCTTTATCCGGAATGCAGAGGCAATTAACGAAATCCGTGAGTTCCTTGTGGCAAACGGAGGAGAGCATATTGATATCATTGCCAAGATCGAAAATGCGGAGGGTGTGCAGAACATCGACAGCATCATCGATGCGGCAGATGGTGTGATGGTTGCAAGGGGAGACCTTGGTGTAGAGATTCCGGCGTGCCAGGTACCGCATGTACAGAAAATCATCATTGAAAAATGCAATCATAAATACAAACCGGTTATCACAGCAACCCAGATGCTGGATTCCATGATCCGGAATCCGCGTCCGACCCGTGCAGAGGTAGCCGATGTTGCGAATGCAATTTATGATGGAACGGACGCGATCATGCTCTCCGGCGAAACAGCAGCCGGAAAATATCCGATCGAGGCAGTTACCATGATGGGAGAGATTGCCGAGCAGACGGAGCGTTATCTGAAATTCGAAGACTACCGCGATGGAAAAGCGCTGGAAGGAAAGCTGAATGTTTCCGCAGCAGTCGGAAGTGCAGCCGTTTCTATGGTAGAACACATCAAAGCAGCCTGCATTGTGACCCCGACGATGTCCGGTCAGACCGCAAGACTGATTTCCAACCTTCGTCCGAGCGTACCGATTTACGGCGTTACCCCATATGAATGGGCAAGAAGAAAAATGCAGCTTTACTGGGGCGTTCGTCCGGTGACCGGATACGAGGAAGATTCTACGGAGAACATCATTTCCCATGCTATGTATATGGTGCGCCGTGAGGAGCTTGTAGAACGTGGCGATATGGTTATTTTTACGGCCGGAGACCCTGCTACCAACGAGGTGACGGGTGAAGGATATATGACAAACATGCTTCACATTATTCAGGCAAAATAAGCAGAAGAAGGAGACAAAAGAGAATGACGAAGAAGCCTTTTGTAACAAAAGAAAAACTGGAAGAAATCGCAGCAGCAGTACCAACTCCGTTTCACATTTACGATGAAAAAGGAATTCGTGAGAATGCGAAAGCGGTAAAGGAAGCTTTTTCCTGGAATCCGGGATTTCGTGAGTATTTTGCTGTAAAAGCGAACCCAAACCCGACACTGATCAAAATGCTGGGTGAATATGACTGCGGATGCGACTGCTCTTCTTACACGGAGCTGATGCTTTCCGATGCGATGGGATTTGAGAAAGATAAAATCATGTTTTCATCCAACGTAACACCGGCTGCAGAGTATCAACTGGCTGCAGAGCTTGGTGCGATCATTAACCTTGATGATATTACACATATTGATTTTCTTGAGAAAACATTGGGCTACATTCCGAAGAAAATCTGTTGCCGTTATAACCCGGGCGGACTGTTTAAAATCAGCACCGATATTATGGACAATCCGGGAGATGCCAAATACGGTATGACAACCGAGCAGATTTTTGAGGCATTCCGCATTCTGAAGGCAAAAGGGGCAGAAGAGTTCGGCATCCATTCCTTCCTTGCAAGTAATACCGTAACCAACGATTACTACCCGGTTCTGGCAAAAACACTGTTTGAGCTGGCTGTAAAGCTGCAGAAAGAGACGGGCGTGAAGATTAAATTCATCAATCTTTCCGGCGGCGTCGGAATTCCGTACAAACCGGATCAGGAAGGCAATGACATCCGCGTGATTGGCGAGGGTGTACATAAAGTGTACGATGAAGTTCTCGTTCCGGCCGGCATGGGCGATGTTGCAATTTACACGGAAATGGGCCGTTTCATGATGGGACCGTACGGCGGACTCGTTACGCGCGCAATCCATCAGAAACACATCTACAAAGAGTACATCGGCTGTGATGCCTGCGCGGTCAACCTGATGAGACCGGCTATGTACGGCGCTTACCACCACATCACGGTGATGGGAAAAGAAGATCAGCCGTGCGACCACAAATATGACGTAACAGGCTCTCTGTGCGAGAACAACGATAAATTCGCGATCGACCGCATGCTTCCGGAAGTGGAAGTCGGAGACCTCCTCTTCATCCACGACACCGGCGCACATGGATTTTCCATGGGATACAACTACAACGGAAAATTAAAATCTGCAGAGGTTCTGTTAAAAGAGGACGGCAGCTTTGAAGTCATCCGCCGCGCAGAAACCCCGAAGGACTACTTCGCTACACTGGATGGAACACCGGAGTATGAGAAGATGTTTGGAAATAAATAAGAAATAACAACAGTAAAACCCCTTTCAAAAAGAACCATGCGGCAGATGGCCGGTTCTTCGAAAGGGGTTTTCTTTCTTTCAAAAGCTGTTTTTTTGAAGGGAAGACAATAAAAAAGATCTGCATCAACGTTCGTTTTTGCAGATCTTTTTTAGCTATGCCGCTGGCCGGACTCGAACCGGCACGGTTATTCACCGCTTGATTTTGAGTCAAGTGCGTCTACCAATTCCGCCACAGCGGCAGTGTTCGTAATCAGAACAAGATATATTTTACCATAAAAACAAGAAGGACGCAAGAGAAAAAAATGGAATAATTATCATAAAAACTTTCTAAAAAAGATTGACGAAAGGAAAAAATAGAAGTATAGTGTAGATAGTTTAGTACCATACTAAATTTTACATCATAAGTTCAAATAACGATTTATCGAAAACGCCATCGTTAGATGGTCCACAGTGTGTGGAACGAAAACTGTTGTCTTCATAGACAGCAGTTTTTTTGTTGTCTAAAATTAGAAATGAAACATGGTTATGATTCAGTACTGTGAGAACAGCAAGAACCAGGAAGTAGAATTGTTGAAAATAGGAAAGAAAAGATGTAAAAAATCAAAATATATGGTAAAATTAGATAAAATGTAGAAAATGGAGGAAAGAACAGATGAAAGGGGAATATTATCTCGGACTTGATATGGGAAGCAGTTCGGTTGGATGGGCTGTGACAAATGAGAAGTACGAAATTTTGCGCGCACATGGAAAAACACTTTGGGGTGTACGGCTATTTGACAGTGCACAGACTGCAGAAGAGAGAAGAGGGTTTCGGACAGCAAAACGAAGATTGGATCGTCGTAATTGGAGAATAGAATTGCTGCAGAAAATTTTTGCGGAAGAAGTAGAAAAGATAGATGATGGATTTTTTCGCAGAATGAAAGAGAGTCGTTACTGGCCAGAGGATAAGCGTGACAGGCAGGGAAAGTGTCCGGAACTTCCCTATGCATTGTTTGCGGATGATGATTACACAGACAAAGAATATCATAAACAGTTTCCAACCATCTATCATCTGAGAAAATGGTTAATGGAAACTGACGAAACGCCTGATATTCGCCTGATATATCTTGCTCTGCATCATATGATGAAACACAGAGGCCATTTTCTATTAAACGGAAATATCGAACAGGTAAGAGAATTTCAGACAACATTTGAACAGTTCCTTGAAGCAGTGCGGGCAGAAGAACTTGGCTTTTCTTCCGAGATTGGAGTGGAAAGAAGCAAGGAAATAGAGGCAATTTTAAAAGACCGAACATTGACCAAATCTGCGAAAAAGACAAAAGCAGTAAAAGCAATGCGGGCAGAAACATCCTGTGAAAAAGAGTGGCTGGGATTGATTACCGGTGGAACAGCAAAACTGGGAAATCTGTTTGGGGAAAAACAGATGGATACACTGGAACGGCCAAAACTTTGCTTCGCAGATGCAGGTTATGAAGAATACGCTGGAGAGATCGAAGCAGAGCTGGGAGAAAAATATGTATTAATTGAACACGCAAAAGCAGTGTACGATTGGGCTGTTCTGGCTGATATTTTGCAGAACTATTCTTCTCTTTCAGAGGCAAAAGTGGCACTTTATGAAAAGCATAAAAAAGATCTGAAAGATCTGAAAAAGCTGGTCAGAGAGAATCTTTCAAGGGAAGAATATCAGAGACTGTTTGCAAAAAAGGATGAAAAAGCTAATTATTATGCGTATATCAAGGCACCAAAACAATGTAGTCAGGAAGACTTTTACGGTTATCTGAAAAAGAATATTCTGGGCAAGATATCAGATGTGACGAAAGCATCCTGCATGCAGAAGGAAATGGAAATGGGAACGTTTCTTCCGAAACAGACTGTAAAAGACAACAGTGTCATTCCATATCAGATTCATTTATATGAATTAAATGCAATCCTGAAAAATCTGGAAGATAAAGTTCCGCTACTGAAAGAGAATGGAGAGAAGATTCAAAAGATTTTCACATTCCGCATTCCGTACTACGTAGGACCCTTAAACGGAATTCGAAAAAAAGGGGAGAAGAGTAACTGGGCGGTACGAAAAGAAGGCAAAATATATCCATGGAACTTCGATGAGATGGTAGATTTGGAAGCAAGTGCAGAGCAGTTTATTCGAAGAATGACGAATAAATGTACTTATCTGCCAAGTGAAGATGTTTTACCAAAGTATTCTCTGCTGTACAGCAAATACGAAGTTTTAAATGAATTAAATAATCTGCGTTTGGATGGAGAAAAGATATCTGTAGAGCAGAAACAGAAAATATATGAAGAAGTATTCCAGAAAAGCAGAAAGGTTACACAGAAAAAACTGAAAAACTATTTAGTGAAAGAAGGAATTACCGGAAAAGAAGTTGAAATTACCGGAATTGATGGTGATTTCAAGAGTTCTCTTACGGCATACCATGACTTTAAAGAGAAATTAACAAATCTGTCACTGAACCAGGCGGAAAAAGAATGCATCATCCTGAACGTAACGCTGTTTGGAGATGATAAAGCGATACTGAAACAGAGATTAAAGAAACTGTTTCCGGAGTTGACAGAAAAACAAAGAGACAGCATAAGTAAACTGCCGTATCGTGGTTGGGGAAGACTCTCAAAAGTGTTTTTGGAAGAGATGGAAGCACCGGCACCGGAAACGGGAGAGGCATGGTCTATTATTCGGGCTTTGTGGGAGACGAATGACAATCTGATGCAACTGCTTAGCGAAAAATATTTGTTTGCATCGGCAATCGAAGAAAAGAATGGAAACGAACAGAAAAAACGGGATATTTCGTATGAATTAGTCGAGGAGCTTTACGTATCACCGGCAGTGAAGCGGCAGATTTGGCAGAGCCTTTTGATTGTAAAGGAAATCTGTAAAGTGATGGGAAACCCACCGAAACGTGTTTTTATAGAAATGGCAAGAGAAAAAACCGATCAGGGAAGAACCTCTTCAAGAAAAAAGAAACTGCTGGAACTTTATAAAAAATGTAAAGCGGAAGAAAAAGACTGGATAGATGAGATTGAAAAGCGTTCCGATGCGGAAATGAGAAGAGACAAGCTGTATTTGTATTATACGCAAAAAGGAAAATGCATGTATTCCGGTGAAACAATTGAACTGGAGGAATTGTGGGATAATCAGAAGTATGACATTGATCATATTTTTCCACAGTCCAAAGTGATGGATGATAGCCTGGATAACCGGGTACTTGTAAAGAAAAAGTGTAATCAGATGAAAGAGGATAAATATCCGATCGATGAAACAGTTCGGAAAAAAATGCAGCCATTCTGGAAATCTTTAGTGGATGCCGGATTGATCAGTGAAGAAAAATATAAACGGCTGATAAGAGGAAATGGATTTGAACCGTCTGAATTGGCTGGATTTATTTCCAGGCAGCTGGTGGAAACTCGTCAGAGTACAAAAGCGGCAGCAAGTATTCTGCAGCAGGTGATCCCGGATACACAGATTGTTTATGTAAAAGCGCCAACCGTTTCAAAGTTCCGTAAGGATTTTAAATTTCTGAAGGTACGGGAGATGAATGATTATCATCATGCGAAGGATGCTTATTTGAATATTGTCGTTGGCAACGCATATTTTGTAAAATTCACATCAAATCCGATTCACTTCATTAAGGAAAATCCGGGAAGAAGTTATAATCTGAAGAAGATGTTTGAACAGGAAAGAATTGAACGAAACGGAGAAATTGCCTGGGAAGGCGGGAACGGAACCATTGTGACAGTCCGAAAGTTTATGGAAAAGAACAACATTCTTGTGACGCGAAGATCGTATGAGGCAACAGGTGCATTGTTTGACCAGCAGATTGTCAAAAAAGGAAAAGGTCAGGTTCCGATCAAGAGCAGTGATGAACGGCTTTGTGATATACAGAAGTATGGAGGATATAACAAAGAGGCGGGAGCTTACTTTGTACTGGCAGAATCGGAGGGCAAAAAGGGAAAGAAAATACGAACAATCGAGTATGTGCCGATTCGTCTGAAAAAGGAAATTCAGAAGTCAGAAGAAAATATAATTCGGTATCTGGAAGAGGAAAGACAGTTAAAGAATCCGCGAGTGCTGGTGCCGGAAATCAAAATAGATACTCTGTTTTGTGTGGACGGATTTTATATGTGGGTTTCCGGAAGATCAGGGGATCAGCTATTGATGCAAGGTGCAAATCAGCTGGTACTTTCCCAGGAAGAAACAGAAATACTGAAAAAAATAGTACAGTACGTGGAACGTAAAAAACAGAATAAAGAACTGAAAATTTACGATTCCGACCATTTAGAAGAAAAGAAGGTGGTGATGCTGTATGAAACCTTTTTAAATAAATTAACAAATACGGTATATGCAAAAAAACTTGGAGCACAGGCAAAGACATTAACGGAAAAAAGAGAAAAATTTAAAGAATTATGCATAGAAGAAAAGTGTATCGTTTTGTATGAAGTTTTACATTTTTTCCAGTGCCAGAGTGCTGCCGCTGATTTGAAATTAATTGGAGGATCTGGAAGAGCAGGAATTTTGTGTCTCAACAAAAATATAACCGATTGCAGTCGAATCGAAATGATTCATCAATCGCCAACCGGTATCTACGAGCAGACAGTAGACCTGAATGCATTATGAGCTGGCGGATTGTGGTTATTTCCAAACGGGCAAAGCTGGACTATCAGCTTGGTTACCTTGTGGTGCGAAATGAGGAAGTAACAAAAATACATTTAAGTGAAATATCAACCATTCTGATTGAGTCAACAGCAGCAACAGTCACAACAAGTCTGCTGGCAGAGCTGACAAAAAAGAAAATAAAAGTGATTTTTTGCGATGAAAAGAGAAATCCATCGTCGGAACTGGTTGGGTATTACGGAAGTCATGATACCAGCAATAAAATCAGAAAGCAGATTCAGTGGAGCCGGCACAGTAAAGAAGCGATCTGGACAGAAATTGTGACGGAAAAAATACGAAAACAGAAGGAACTGTTAAAAAATATGGGAAAGGAAGAAGCGGGTCTGTTAGAATCATATTTACAGGAGATTGGCTGGAACGATGAGACAAACCGGGAAGGGCATGCGGCAAAGGTATATTTTAATGCATTGTTCGGTATGACATTTACCAGAACTGCGGATTGTCCGGAAAATGCAGCGCTGAATTACGGATATAGCATTTTGTTGTCTGCGTTTGCGAGAGAAATTGTAGCGAGCGGTTATATTACACAGCTCGGACTCTTTCATGATAATATGTTTAATCAGTTTAATCTGGCGTCCGATTTGATGGAACCGTTCCGTGTTCTGATTGACCGGGAAGTAATCCAAATGCAGAGGAAAGAATTTACGCATGAGGAAAAAATACAGTTGGTCAATGTATTAAACAACGAAGTCATGATAGACGGGAAAACACAGTATGTGAATAATGCCATAAAAATTTACTGTAAAAGTGTATTTGATGCCTTAAATGAGAATGACAGTGCATTGATCCGGTTTTATGGCCTATGAGTTATCGTTTTATGAGAGTATTGGTACTGTTTGATCTTCCGGTGCTGACGGGCGATCAGAGAAGAGAATATGCGAGATTTCGAAAGTTTTTATTGAAAAGCGGATTCCTGATGCTCCAGGAATCCGTATACTGTAAGCTTGCGTTAAATACAACTGTAGTGAATGGAATCGTGGATCAGATTCATAAAAATAAGCCGGAAGAAGGTCTGATACAGCTTTTAACGGTGACTGAGAAGCAGTATGCGAAAATGGATCTGATTGTTGGGAACGTAAAGAGTGAAGTGTTGAATACGGATGAAAGGCTGGTGATTTTATGAAACTGGTACATGTGGACTTGGAAAAACCTATTGCGATTCATCGGAACTGTCCCACGGAATGGATTATAGAATCACCGGAGCTGTTTTTAAAATATGTGGAGCAGCTGCAAAAACAAAATCAGGGAGAGAAGGGAAATTTCGTACTTTCTAAAGCTGACACAGAGCTGAATATGAAAAGAGATGTGGAATTGGTATTAACGCCCTTTTCTCTTGATTTTGCGGATCACAGAATACAAAAACGGTTATTTACAGAGCTGGTCAAAAGTGCGCAAAATGAAGAAATGTTTCTGGAAACGCAGAGAATTATTGCGGAACTGAAGAAATACATCTATCAATTGGAAGCTGTCAGTGGGTACGAATTGGAACAAAATGAGGAAATCGATTTGAGCGCACTCCTAAAATTGATGGGAGTTCAGACAGAAACCGAAAAAGAGATGGGGCTTCTGGAAAAATTAACGCAATATATCAAAGTTATGGCCGAACTTCTCCAAAAAGAACTGGTGATTTTGGTCAATATTCGATCCTATCTGAACGAAACACAAATAAACAAACTCTCCCAAATGGCATGCTACTATGAAATATCCTTGCTTTTCATAGAAAATATACAAAGGGACTTTTCGAATCAGAGAGAATATTATATAATTGACAAAGATGGATGTGATGTCTATTAATATCCATCGGATGTTTGAGTACCTGTTTTGTGCAGATGAAAGCAGTTCATTTTTAAATTTGAGGTTTGAGAATGATGTAAAAATGTATGGTACTCAAACTGATAGATTGCCATACCTAATACCTCCATGGTTTGAGAATGATGTAAAAATGTATGGTACTCAAACAGGTTCTAATATTATTCCACTTGCAGGAAAGTTTGAGAATGATGTAAAAATGTATGGTACTCAAACTGAGGACGATTTCTATTCTGCAGGCATGAAGTTTGAGAATGATGTAAAAATGTATGGTACTCAAACACCCTGTCCAGAAAAGCCTTCATCGACGATGTTTGAGAATGATGTAAAAATGTATGGTACTCAAACTACTGTATATGGTGCGAATGATGGTTTTAAGTTTGAGAATGATGTAAAAATGTATGGTACTCAAACCTGAAAACGTCATATGACGGCGTAAAAGACGTTTGAGAATGATGTAAAAATGTATGGTACTCAAACACGATTTGAGCGCGTAAATGACAGCTTCTAGTTTGAGAATGATGTAAAAATGTATGGTACTCAAACCGCTCGCTGCTCACTATCCATCACCGCCTGTTTGAGAATGATGTAAAAATGTATGGTACTCAAACTTTCCACCTCCCCTAAATCTGTAAGTAATGGTTTGAGAATGATGTAAAAATGTATAGTACTCAAACATTTTCAGGGCAAATTCTGCTAAATCGTACGTTTGAGAATGATGTAAAATTTATTTTTGTGAACAACAAGAATAGATAATTCAAAATGAAATATTCAGAAGACAGTATGAAATCGACTTAATTGTCTTTTTCTTGCTGTCTTTTTCCTTGTCTCAAAGCGCCGCACCATGTATAATAAAACCACAAGAATTTCATTTCATAGTTTTTACAGGAGGAACCTGAATCATGATCCTTGCAATAGACATCGGCAACACGAACATCGTCCTTGGGTGTGTGGAAGGGAAAAAAACATACTTTATCGAAAGACTCTCCACGGACAAGGCAAAAACAGAGCTGGAATACGCAGTCAGCCTGAAAAATGTACTGGAACTGTATGAGATTCCGGTGGAGCAGATCGAAGGAGGTATCATCTCTTCCGTTGTTCCGCAGGTGACAGAGCTCTGCCGGAGTGCGGCAGAAAAAGTGATTAAAAAGCCGGTCAAAGTTGTCGGCCCCGGTGTGAAGACCGGACTTAATATCAAACTGGACGACCCCGCAACGGCAGGAAGCGATCTTGTTGTTGTAGCAGTAGCAGCGCTGAATGAATACACATGTCCGCAGATTGTTATCGATATGGGAACTGCCACGACGATGAGTGTACTTGATCAGAAAGGAAGCTTCATCGGAGGCGTGATTCTTCCGGGACTTCGTACTTCGCTGGATGCTCTCGTATCAAATGCCGCGCAGCTTAGCCAGACCAGTCTGACAGCACCGAAAAAAGTCATTGGCAAAAATACGCTGGACTGTATGAAAGGCGGTATGATTTATGGAAACGCTGCCAGCATCGACGGCATGATCGAACGGATGGAAGAAGAACTTGGCTGCAAATGCACGATTGTGGCTACCGGAGGTCTGGCGAAAGCTGTGATTCCGCACTGCAGACATGACATCATCATCGATGAGAATCTGCTCCTGAAAGGTCTTCAGATCATCTACGAGAAAAACAGGTAGGGAAACCGTTTGTTGACAAAGTTTGCGAATTGTTATAACATATGTATAACAAAACGATACGAGAAAGCAGGGTGTAACTATGTATTATGAGACAATACAGATCGATTTCAACAGCGATGAAGCGATCTATATCCAGCTGAGAAATCAGATTATTCTGGGTATTGCCACTTCCAGAATTCAGGAAGGAGATACTCTACCTTCGGTAAGACAGCTCGCAGACAATATCGGAATCAACATGCATACCGTAAATAAGGCCTACAGCGTACTCCGGCAGGAGGGGCTTCTTTCGATTGACCGAAGAAAAGGAGCCGTTATCTCTATCGATGCGGATAAACTGTATGCCATGCAGGAACTGCGCGAAGATCTGCAGGTGATTCTTGCAAAAGCCGTCTGCAAAAATATATCAAAAGAAGAAGTACATCAGCTTGTAGATGAAATTTACAGCAATTACGCAGACGAAACATGAAGGAGACAATAGTATTATGAGAGAAGGATATACCAGTCAGGCAAAAAAAGCACTGGCATATGCGGTTAAGACAGCCGAAAAATGTGGACATAACTACGTGGGAACCGAACACCTTCTGATCGGCCTTCTGAATGTGGAGGATGGAACCGCGGGCATGGTGCTCACCGAGTTCCATGTAGATGCCGGACAGCTCACCGAGCTGATCAATCGTCTGATCGCACCGGGCGGAAATACAGCAACCGAATCACGTCCGGGCTATACCCCGAGAGTACGTCGTGTACTCGAAAATGCAGAAGCAGAGGCCGCACGCTTCAAAAGCAGAGCCGTAGGAACTGAGCATCTGCTGATTGCTATTTTAAAAGAGAGCGACTGTGTTGCCACCCGCTTACTTTTCACCATGGGCATCAACATTCAGAAATTATACAGCGCCATTCTCACCGCCATGGGCGAAGCACCGTCGCAGGGCGGCATGAATGGAAATCCAAACGCCGGCCGCGGACCGCAGACAAGAGGCGGTGCATCGAACAGCGAAACACCGGCGCTCGATCAGTACAGCCGCGATCTCACCGAACTCGCGCGCGAAGGAAAACTCGACCCGGTTGTCGGCCGCAGCCAGGAAATTGAGCGTGTGATTCAGATCCTGAGCCGCAGAACGAAAAACAACCCGTGTCTCATCGGCGAGCCTGGCGTTGGAAAAACTGCGATTGCAGAAGGCCTGGCACAGCGCATCGCCCTTGGCATCGTGCCGGAGACGATCCGTGACAAACGAGTTGTCGTGCTCGACCTTTCCGGAATGGTAGCAGGAAGCAAATACCGCGGTGAGTTCGAAGAGCGTATCAAACGTGTCGTCAAAGAAGTGACGGACAATGAAAATATTCTGCTGTTCATCGACGAGCTTCATACGATCATCGGAGCAGGCGGCGCAGAGGGAGCACTCGATGCATCCAACATTTTAAAACCGTCCCTGTCACGCGGAGAAATTCAGCTCATCGGTGCAACCACGCTCGAAGAATACCGTAAATACATCGAAAAAGATGCCGCATTGGAGCGCCGTTTCCAGCCGGTCAAAGTAGAAGAACCGACGGAAAGCGAAGCACTTGATATCTTAAAAGGCCTGCGCCCATACTACGAACGCCACCACGGCGTGGAAATCACCGATGAAGCACTGGAAGCAGCCGTAAAAATGAGCGTCCGCTACATCAACGACCGTTTCCTGCCGGATAAAGCCATCGATCTGATCGATGAGGCATCCGCAGGCGTACAGCTCGCCGGCTACCAGGTGCCGGACAACATGGCAAAAGAGGAGCAGACACTGTTCGAAGTACAGAAAGAAAAAGAATCCGCGATCAGTGCCGGCGATTTTGAGCAGGCAAAAGAACTGCAGGCGCGCCAGCAGGAGCTCGAAAAAGATCTGGAGCAGATCCGAAAACGCTTTGAACGCCGTTGCAAAAACAAAAAACTGCAGGTAACAGAAGAAGAAATCGCAAAAACCGTATCCACCTGGACGAAAATTCCGGTACAGCGTCTCGCGGAAGGAGAATCGAAACGTCTGGCAAGACTGGAGCAGACACTCCATAAACGCGTTGTCGGCCAGGAAGAAGCCGTGACAGCTGTGGCAAAAGCCGTAAAACGAGGCAGAGTCGGATTAAAAGACCCGAACCGTCCGACAGGATCCTTCCTGTTTCTTGGACCGACCGGTGTCGGAAAAACAGAACTTTCCAAAGCACTCGCCGAGGCAGTTTTCGGTACAGAGCAGGCCCTGATCCGCGTCGACATGTCGGAGTACATGGAGAAACACAGCGTCTCCAAACTGATCGGATCCCCTCCGGGATACGTCGGCTACGAGGAAGGCGGCCAGCTCTCCGAAAAAGTGCGCCGCAACCCGTACAGTGTGATCCTGTTTGACGAGATCGAAAAAGCGCACCCGGATGTCTTCAACATTCTGCTGCAGGTGCTTGATGATGGCCATATCACCGACGCGCAGGGCAGAAAAGTTGATTTCAAACAGACCTGCATTATCATGACATCCAATGCCGGAGCACAGAACATTGTAGCGCCGAAACGCCTTGGATTCCTTTCGACAGAAGATGAGCGGAAAGACTACGAATACATGAAGGGCCAGGTGATGGAAGAAGTCAAACGGATGTTTAAGCCGGAATTCCTGAACCGAATCGACGAGATTATTGTATTCCATCAGCTTACCAAGGCGGATATGAAGAAGATTCTGCAGATTCTGCTCAAAGATCTGGAGCGCCGCTGCAAGGAGCAGATGGACATTGAATTGAAAGTCCGTGACACCGTGAAAGAATATCTCGTGGAAAACAGCTTCGACAGCAAGTACGGTGCCCGCCCGTTAAAACGCGCGATCCAGAGCAAAATTGAGGATCCGCTCGCAGAAGCCATCCTGAACGGAGAAGTGAAAAAAGGCGATACCGTTGCGGCTGGAATGAATAAGAAAGAGATTACATTTAAGGTTCTTGAGAAAAAATAATATAAAATTCCATAAATTATATGGTAAAATCTTTTTGATTATGGTATGATTTTCACAAAGAAACGAAACACCACAAAAGACAAGACCAGGAGGGCATTTACAAATGTCAGTAGTAAAAGAATTAATCCGCACAGAGGCAGACGGAGGCATCAGCTTCGGAGATTATGAGCTTGCGGCAAAGGCAAAAAAATCTGATTTTGAGCACAGAGGAGATCTGTATAAAGTAAAAACCTTTAAGGAAATCACAAAGCTGGAGAGAAACGGACTGTTCGTATACGAATCCGTTCCGGGAACCGCAGTTACCGATCTGAACGTATTCGACGGCGGCATGACCTTCAAAGTAGAAGGACCGGAGGATGCACAGATCACCGTTGAAATGGAAGCAGAGACCGAATACAAGGTGCTGCTCGACGGCGTAAACGTTGGCCACATGACCACAAACCTCGGCGGAAAACTTTCCTTCAGCGTAGAGCTGGAAAAAGCAGAGGATGTAGCAGTAGAAATCGTAAAAGCATGATGAAATAAGAAAAGAAGGCTGTCGCAGAACGTGTGCGGCAGCTTTTTTGACAATTATAAGGGAGACAACTATGGCAAAAGCAAAAAAGACAGCCTTTTTCTGCCAGAACTGCGGCTATGAGTCCGCAAAATGGATGGGCCAGTGTCCGGCGTGCAGAGAATGGAACACGTTTGTGGAGGAACCGACAGCGGCCAAGCGCGGCTGTATGGGTCTTATCATTGACCGGCGGTTGCTGACAGTATGTGGATGCCGATCCTATGTGCGGATGTCCGGACGGTACGAATGGATCACGATCTCGGTAGATGGATCGCTGACGGAAAAGCAGCTGCATAGATACATGAAGCAGTATCGCCTGAACCGAGTATTGGTGCATCAATCGGTGGAGTATAAATGCGGTGATAGAGCGATAAATCCTGTGGAACCGGGCAGCATTCTGCTGCTGAATCAAAGTGTACCGCCGGAGCGCACCGACCAACGCCATCTTGCATTGGATTATGAGGGTGCCATGCACCTTGCGCTGGAGCATCTGATCCGGTGCGGGCACACCAATATTACTGTGGTGGGAGGAGATTTGAACCGGTACTGTCAGGAGCAGATCCTGCGGGCGTTGGAATGGTGCAGTAAACGCTATGCAGTACGCCTAAATCAGGATAGTATAATATGGCTGGGCGGAGAGAAGAACTCCGGACTGCCAGAGCAGGAAAGCCTGGGGACCGCCGTGATTTCGGTGGGTGTACCGGGCATTATGGCGGTAACAAAATACTGTTTTTCCAGTGGGCGCCGCGTACCAGAAGATTTCAGCTGGATCGCCATTGATGACGATGACTATATACAGGGTTATAATCCGGCAGTTACTTATGTTCGTCTAAATCCGGAGGTATTCCGCAGTGTATTGGAAAGCAGCGATGGGCCAGATAAAAGAATTGTTTGTGCTCCGCAATTGATAATCCGCCATTCTACCAGTGTACTGCCGCGGGACCTGCAGGGGCATCCGGCCAGCAGAGAAGGCGCGGTATCGCTGACCATAACCGAAAAAATGCTGATGCAGAAGCGTACCGGTCGGATTGGTGTCTCTTTTGCGCAGGCGGAAACACTTTATTCCCAGATGATTTTGCAGGGAATAAGGGAGGTCGCCACAAATTTGAATATGGAGCTGCTGCCGGTACAGGATGCCAGAATGAACAACGGGGTAGAAAAGAATCAACTGGTGTGGTTACTGCAAAACGGTGCGGATGCGATCATAAGCGTTTCCAATGATCATAGCGGGATGGTGGAGACCTTTCAACGGTTAAAAAGGGGTAGCGATATCCCATTGATTTTGGGATCACATCTGCCGATTGATCTGCCTGGATCTGTGTTCCACTGCTGCATTACCACCAATGATGAGGAAAAAGGGCGGCAGGCGGCGCAATTCCTGGCGGAGCAGATGTTGTCCCGGCAGATGCAGCGGTTGGTAATGCTGGTGGATAAAAACACAGCAGCGGGTGCTCAGCAGTGTGTCCGAGCATTAATTACCGCACTGCATGGTGACTATCCCAGAATACAGGTGTTGGAGCAATTAGAAATCAATGATCATTATTCTGTGGATGATTTTGAGAAGCTGTACCGCCGCTATCCTGAGATGC
>OGUP01000546.1_pt1 | contig 24036 bp, 18 predicted proteins | sample 1553661 | NCBI WGS metagenome assembly OGUP01 (sample SAMEA2580026, study PRJEB22360) | human gut metagenome | biome: human gut; feature: human-associated habitat; material: faeces | place: Denmark | collected 2008/2010
CAACAAGACCGATACGTGACGGAGAAAAAGATGGTGTACAGTATTATTTTACAGACGAGCGCAGACTGCAGGAGTTTGAGACAGCGGGAAAGGTAATCGAATCCCGTGCCTACAATACCGTTTATGGAATATGGACTTATTTTACAGCGGACGACGGACAGATTGACCTTAAGAACGGAAATTATCTTGGAATCGGTACGTTAGAGTCTTTTCAGAAGATGAAATGTTATTACGGAAAAGAATCCGTCATACCTGTTTATATTGAAGTAGAAGATGGAGAACGTCTGATCCGTGCAATCCGAAGAGAGCAGGAACAGGAAACACCAAAGTATAAAGAACTTTGCAGACGTTTTCTTGCGGATGAGGAGGATTTTTCCGAAGAGAAAATAAAGGAAGCAGAAATACAGAAGCGATTTGTTAATGATGATTTGGATTTATGTGTCAAAAATATTATAAAATATATAAATTCCATGTCATAGTTAAAAATAGTTTTGAATGGCTAATAAAGTATGGTATAATGACTCTATAGCGAACAAAGATTCGTATATGAAACTATAAACAAGAGAGGTGATTCTGAATGGTCAGTTTCAATAATATTATCGGACACGAGGAAATTATCCGGCATCTCCAAAATGCCATGAAGACGGGAAAAGTTTCCCATTCATATATTTTTACAGGCAGACCCGGATCCGGCAAGAAGCTTCTTGCAACCACATATGCGATGACACTGCAGTGTGAAGCCGGTGGAACAGAGCCATGTCAGAAATGTGACTCCTGTAAGAAGGCATTGGGCAAGAATCATCCGGACATCATTATGGTCAATCATGAGAAACCTGGTACAATCTCTATTGATGAGATCCGGGAACAGGTGATTCACGATGTTGCGATTAAGCCATACAGCAGTCCGCACAAGATTTACATTATTCCTGATGCGGAGATGATGACGGTACAGGCACAGAATGCTCTTCTCAAAACAATAGAAGAACCACCGGAATATGCAGTGATCATGCTGCTGACCAGCAATGTGGATGCACTTCTGCCGACGATCCAGTCCAGATGTGTGCGTCTGGATCTGAAGGTGGTTGATGACAGCCTTGTTAAGAAATACCTGATGGAACGGCTTCATGTGCCGGATTATCAGGCAGAGATAGATGCTTCCTTTGCACAGGGAAGTATTGGCAGAGCCAAAGAAGCTGCTACATCAGAAGAGTTTTCCAGAATGACGGAGAAAGCCCTGAAGATTCTCAAGTATGTAAATACGATGGAAGTATATGAACTGTCCGATGAGATCAAGGCACTTTCTGATGAAAAGCAGAATATCAGTGATTATCTGGATATTTTCCAGTTCTGGTTCAGGGATGTTCTTATGTTTAAGGCAACTCAGGAGGTTGACAACCTGGTATTTAAACAAGAAATCAATTATATAAAGGAACAGGCGAGCCAGCGTTCCTATGAGAACCTGGAAAAGATTCTGGAAGCACTGGAAAAAACAAAAGTAAGGCTTCGTGCAAACGTTAATTTTGAACTTGCACTTGAACTTCTGTTCCTGACAATCAGGGAGAGATAGAATGACAAAAATTGTTGGTATAAGATTCAGAAATGTCGGAAAGATTTATTATTTTGATCCGAAAAACTATAAAATGAAGATCAGTGATCATGTGATCGTAGAGACTGCCCGCGGTGTGGAGTTCGGACGAGTTGTACTCGGACCGAAAGAAGTGGGTGAGGATGAGGTGGTCCATCCGCTGAAAGAAGTCCTTCGCGTTGCCACACAGGCAGATGAGGACAGGGAGAAACAGAACCGCCTGAAAGAAAAAGAGGCATTTAAAATCTGCCAGAAAAAAATCCGCGAACATGGTCTGGAAATGAAACTGATCGATGCGGAGTATACATTTGACAATAACAAAGTGCTGTTTTATTTTACGGCAGATGGAAGAATTGATTTCCGTCAGCTGGTCAAGGACCTGGCAGCTATCTTTAAGACAAGAATCGAACTTCGCCAGATCGGAGTAAGAGATGAGACTAAGATTCTTGGGGGAATCGGCATCTGCGGCAGACAGCTTTGCTGTCACACCTATCTTTCCGAGTTTGCACCTGTGTCTATCAAGATGGCAAAAGAGCAGAATCTGTCACTGAACCAGACCAAGATTTCCGGTGTCTGCGGCAGATTGATGTGTTGTCTCAAGAATGAGCAGGAAACCTACGAAGCACTGAACAAGAGCCTTCCAGGAACCGGAGATACGGTTACTCTTCCGGATGGATTACAGGGAATCGTACACAGTGTAAATGTTCTCAGACAGAGAGTCAAAGTAATCGTGGAAGTCAATGATGAAAAGGAGATTCAGGAATATCCGGTAGGAGAACTGAAATTCCGGTCACGCAAGAAAAAAGCAAAGAACACTGACAAAGAAACAAGGGACATTGAGTAAAAAGAAGGAGATTCTAAATCCCATGGAAAAAAATCCGCAGAATGATCTGGTATATCCGGGAGAACGGGTTGATGATCTTCAGAATGGTTTGTATGTGATACAGAATCCGGAAAAGTTCTGCTTCGGAATGGACGCAGTTCTGTTATCTGGATTTGCAGATATCCGACAGAATGAAAAGGTTCTGGATATGGGAACCGGAACGGGAATCATTCCTTTTCTGCTGAAAGCCAAAGACAAGGGTTCACATCTGACAGGACTTGAGATCCAGGAAGAATGTGCAGATATGGCGAGACGAAGCGTATCGTACAATCATCTGGAAGCTGATATTGATATCGTATGCGGAGACATAAAGGAAGCTGCTGAAATTTTTGGAGCAGCTTCTTTTCATGCAGTGACAAGCAATCCGCCCTATATGATCGGACAGCATGGTCTGCAGAACCCATACATGGCAAAAGCAATTGCAAGACATGAGATTCTCTGTACACTGGAAGATGTAGTGAGCCAGGCAGCAGCAGTGCTGAAAGACAGAGGACGTTTTTATATGGTCCACAGACCTTTCCGTCTGGCAGAAATCTTTCAGGTTCTCATGAAATATAAACTGGAACCCAAGAGAATGCAGCTGGTGTACCCGTACATAGATCGTGAACCCAATATGGTTCTGATCGAAGCACGAAAAGGTGGAAATTCCAGAATAACGGTGGAGCGACCATTGATCGTCTATGAGAAACCAGGTGTTTATACCAGTGATATTCTTGAAATATACGGAAGAGTATAAAAGAATCAAATAATCTGAGAGAAAGGGGATTCCCGGATGAGTGGAAAATTATATCTTTGTGCAACCCCAATCGGAAATCTGGAAGATATTACACTTCGAGTACTCCGCACATTGAAGGAAGTGGATCTGATCGCGGCAGAAGATACCCGAAACAGTATTAAACTGCTGAATCATTTTGAAATCAAAACACCGATGACCAGTTATCACGAATATAACAAGATTGAAAAGGCATATACGCTGATTGAGAAGATGCAGAACGGTATGAATATCGCACTGATCACGGATGCGGGCACACCGGGAATTTCGGATCCGGGTGAAGAACTGGCTGCGATGTGTTATGAGGCCGGAATCGAAGTAACATCCCTTCCGGGTCCGGCAGCATGCATTACCGCGCTTACATTATCAGGACTTCCTACCAGACGGTTTGCTTTTGAAGCATTTCTTCCGATGGACAAAAAAGAGCGCAAAGAAGTTCTGGAAGAGCTTGTCAATGAGACCCGGACGATCATTTTGTATGAGGCTCCGCATAAACTTGTAAGGACACTGCGAGATCTGAGGGAAACCCTTGGAAACCGCAGAATGACACTTTGCAGAGAACTGACCAAGAAGCATGAGACAGCCTTCCATTCAACGATTGATGACCTGCTTGCTTATTATGAGAAAGAGAAGCCACTTGGGGAATGTGTCCTGGTTATCGAGGGCAAAAGCCGTCAGGAACTGAAAGAAGAAGCAGCTGCCTCGTGGGAAGAGATTTCCATAGAAGAACATATGGAAATTTATGAAAAAAAGGGAATGTCCCGTAAAGATGCCATGAAGCAGGTCGCGAAAGACCGCGGTGTATCAAAAAGAGACATATATAGCTATTTGATGAAATAGAGATGCAATAAAGATGCCCACCAGCGAATTTGAGAAGAAAATTCACCGGTGGGCATCTTTGATTTGTTGTTTTGGGATTTGCAGATGCCTATTACCAAGTTGATATTAAGAATCCTACAACAATTGAGGTGGGATTGTTTTTTTATGTCGAAAAAGAGCAAAATGTTCTTGTAGATAAATAGAGCATATTGTGCTAAAATATAACAAAGCATCACATTTCTTTTTGTTCTTTACAGAAAACTGTATCTTATTATCTTTGGCCGTTCGGCCGTAACAGAGAAATCTCATGCTTTAACAAAAAACAGGCAGGAGGTTTCACTGAGAAGTTACAGAGATCCCTCCTGCAAATAAGGAGGAATCATATGGGACAGAAAGACACCGTCACGAAGGATTACATAAGAAATGCAGAAGTGTTTGCGGATGCGTTCAACTATCTGCTGTATGAAGGTGAAAAAATCATCATGCCGGAAAGTCTTCATGAACTGGATCCGGCAGCAACCGCAGTCGTCTATGGTGATGATCTGAAGGCAGAACCGGTGCAGAGGTACAGGGACAGCCTGAAGTATATGACAGCCATGGAAAGAGACGATGTAGTGTACATGATTCTCGGGATAGAAAACCAGTCACACGTGCATTATGCGATGCCTGTGAAAAATATGCTGTACGATGCCATGGAGTACGCAAACCAGGTAAGAAAAACTTCTGTGAGATACAGAAAAGAGAAGAGCACAGGAAATACGAAATCGGAAAAAAATAATTCAGGAAAAACAAGCTCAGGAGAATTTCTGACTGGATTCAGCAGAAGCGATGAATTGATCCCGGTGGTTACGCTGGTGATATATTTTGGAACGGAGGCATGGGACGGCCCGCGGAATCTTTACGAGATGTTTGGCGTGGAAAACAAGAAAATACTGCCTTTTGTTCCAGATTACAGGATTAATCTGATAGCTCCGGAGGAAATGTCCGAACAGGAAATCAACCGTTTTCACACAGATCTGCGGGAAGTACTGTTGTATATCAAATATTCGAAGGAAAAAGAAAAACTGGTTGACCTGATCCAAACCGATGACGGATTTCAGAACATGAAGACAGAAACGGTAGTCATGCTGAATACACTTACTAACTCAAAACTGAAATTCAATGAAGAAAAGGAGGAAACAAGTATGTGTCTTGCAATTGATGAATTACGGGAGGAAGCAAAACAGGAGGGAATTGAATTTGGACGAAGAGAGTTGATTGAGAAAATGCTTATGAATCATGAAACTATGGACAAGATAAAAGAGTATACCGGTTATACTCAGGAAAAAATAGATGAGATAGCAAAGGAATTATCTGCTAGATAGAGCTTAAAAGACTGTTGTTATTAGCGGATTGAATAATAATAACAGTCTTTTTTTGTGTATTTTGGTGGTAGAACTTTAACGTATTGAATGATATGCTAAATAAGGATAAGTCTAATCAAAATGAAAAGACAAGAAACAGAGCACAATATCTGTTGAAGGAGAAAAGTATGAAAAATATACTGAAAGTTCGAATGTTAGGTGGATTTACACTGGAATATAAAGGAAAAGAACTGGTCCTGGACCGTAACAATGTATCAAAGACCACACAGCTGTTTCAATTATTACTTCTACATACACAGGATGGAGGAATCTCCAAAGCAGCACTCATCGATGCCCTGTATGGCCGAAGCGATGTCGAAAATAAAAACGGCAGCCTCAACAACACAATATTCAGGCTCCGAAAGCAGCTCACCGCAGCGGGGCTTCCGGAAAGCAGTTACATCAATATAAATGGTGGAATGTGTACCTGGGACCCGGATATCGAAACTTCAGTAGACGTATGCGACTTCAAGCAGACGATCGAATCAGCACGTCACGAAAAATCCCAAAAGACCAAAATGGAAATCTACGCCAAAGCATGGAAACTCTACACCGGAGAATTCCTCCCGGATATGATGGGCGAGGACTGGGCGGCAGTCGAAAACATCGCATGTCGAGATATGTATTTCGACTGTGTCGAAGAACTGTGCCACTACCTGAAAACCGAAGAAAAATTCGAAGAACTCTACCGTGTCGCACACAGCGCAGCCGAAATCTACCCATTCTATGACTGGCAGATATGGGAAATCGACAGCCTCATCGGAATGTCCCGCTACAAAGACGGCCTCGATGTCTACAAAAGAACAACCAAGCTGATGTTCGACGAACTCGGCCTGTCACCATCCGCCGGAATGCTCGAGCGATTCAAACTTATGGGAGAGCGAACCTCACAGGCAGCAGGCGCAATCGAAGACATCAAGTACCGCCTCCGCGAAAAAGAATCCATCGAAGGCGCTTACTACTGCACCTATCCAAGCTTTGTGGACGTTTACCACGTGTTCGGCCGCATGATGGAACGAACCGGCATGTCCGTATTCCTGATGCTCTGCACCCTGAACTTTATAAATATCGAGACAGACGACGAAAATCAGAAATACTATTCAGAACTTCTCCGCGAGTCCATTCAGAAAGCAGTCCGTAAAGGCGATTTTTACACCCGATACAACATCCAGCAGTATCTCGTAATGCTGATAGGGATAACCCAGGAAAACTGCACACTCGTATCAAAACGAATCAACAAAGAATTCAACAAAAGACTCACCCGCCGCAAGAACGTATCAATCGACTACTACGTTGCTTCACTCGGTGAGGTCTGCAACGACTAAAACAAACAACATTAATAATTAATATAGAAGTAAAACTATTCAGCCCGGAGATCCCCTCCGGGTTTTTTTGCGCCCGGAAATCTCCCGTCCCCCCAAAATCTCAGCCCCCCTCGCAAATTATCAGAAATATTGTTGAAAAAATATGAAAAAATGTTCAAAAAGCAGAATCACGAAACAGTTGAAGAAATACCCCCGATGCTATAATAAAAATACTCTGAAATAAGTGCGTGTTATCGTGTGGTTAAAAACAAAAATACCGTGATCGGATCTTGACGGAGGAAGCAAAGCAGATGGAAAAAGGCAAAAAAAAACATACAGGGACATTTGTAATACATGTGAGTCACTGTGACAATGCCACATGGCAGGGTGAGGTGACCTGGGCAGAAGCCAATAAAAAGAAAAGTTTCAGGAGTGCACTTGAACTGATCAGATTGATTGATGGAGCACTGGAGGTGGATGAATGATGAAAGAAAAGCTCAACATTTCTGCTTCCAATATCGTAAATGTCTGCATAGACAACATAGACGGAGTAGAAAGGTCCGGAAGATTTTACTGTTATTACAGTAAAGATCCTATATTCTTCCGAAGTATTCATGAACTCTTCCGCTATATGGAGCGATTCATGAACGAGCTGAACTTTCCTCAGTCATCAACAGAGCTGCGGACATACGAAGACAAACAGCAGAAACCAGCAAATGCAAAAAGAATCTCTTTTACAGAGGTCAGCAACCGTGAACAGATCCTTGAACAGAGAGGAAGCATAGACACCCTGGCTGTATATGTCAGATACCGTCAGAACGCTACATGGCAGGGAAGTGTCTATCATATGAAAAACAACGAGCGGGAAGATTTCAACAGCGAGCTCGATTTACTCAAAATAATAGAAAATTGTCAAAATAGTACTAAAAATGTTGCTGAAAGCGGCTGACGAAATAGGTGACGAAACAGTTCACCTGTTATAATGTCGTTAAATCTTAAATAAGTTGTACGTGAAGCAGTTAACGATAATTTTTTTATTATCATCATGCATATAATAGGGGATGTTAATATGAAAAGAGAAAATAATAAAAAATTCAAAAAAAGGAAACGGAATCAGAACAGAAGCCTGACATGTCGGGTGCTCAGTATGATGTTTGCAATCGTGCTGTTCTGCTCCACTGTATTAATAAATACAGACTATGTATCTCAGGCAAGCTCCTTCGATGACATGGTAGACATGGTAGAAGTTGAGGAGGATTCCGCAGCAGCTGATACATCCGAAGATACAGGAGACGATCTCGGCACAGATGTGAATTTTGAATCGGAATCGGAAGAGGGTTCGGCCGAAACATACAGCGAATCTGATGATTTCGGTTCCAGCGATGCCGACTTCTCATCAGGCGAGAACATGTTCACAGATGGAACATCCGAGAGCAGCACTCCAACCGAAGAAGCAGCACAGCCTGTAAGCTGTATCGTAAAGCTTAAAAACGAAACAATCGAGGTCAAGGCCGAAGCTCCTGCAGGTGTCCTTCCAAACGGAACACAGATGATCGTCAAAGCAGTCGAGAACAACACCGAAGATGCTGAGCTGACAGACCAGTACAACAAACTGGCAGCCAAGATTACAGAGCAGCTTCAGAGCCAGGGCAAAAACCTCGACGGCTTCCTTGCTTACAACGTATCTTTTACAGATGCAGATGGCAACCCGGTTGAACCGTCCGACAAAGTTACTTACAGCTTTATTTATAAAGAAGCTTCTTCACCGGAACTGACAGACCCGGCAGCATCTACAGTGACAGCAGCCATGATCAGAACCAACAAAGAAACTTCCGAACTGGAACTGACAGAGCTCAAAGCCGAAGAGGACAAGCTTACAGTTGAAACAAATGAAAGCAGACAGCTCACAAAAGCAGCTTTCCAGTCAGCAGCTACCGCAGCATATACATTTGTATGGAGCAGCACACCGGCAGCAGATGATAATGAAAACACTGAGAATAAAGAAGAAAACGGTGAAGTAAATAACGAAGAAGTTAATACAGACACCAACACCGAAAATACCGAAGAGAACGAAGAAGAAACCAACACAGAGAATAATGTAGAAAACTCTGAGGAAGAACAGAATCCGGAAGAAGCACCGGATCAGGAACAGACCAAAATGATCCGCGTCATCGCAGACGAAGTTAATCTTCGCGTAACTCCTTCCACAGAAGCAGAAGTGATTGCAACCGTAGATACAGACACTCAGCTTCCACTTATTGAAACAGTAACTGATGAAGATGAATTCACCTGGTACAAAGTTTCCTACGAAGAAGCAGAAGCTTATGTAAGAAGCGATATGGCGGAAGTTGTTGAGACTGAAGAGCAGGGTACAGAAAACGAAGATGCAAATGAAGAAGAAGCAGACGTTCAGGTCGAAGACGAAGTAACCTACTCTCAGACAATCGGCAATGTGGTTGTAACTGCAACAGCTGCAAAAGATGTTCTTCCAGGAAATGCAGAGTTTGTTGTAACTCCTATCGTACAGGAAACAGACCCTGACCAGTACGCAGAAACAGAAACAAAGCTTAATGAAAAAGCTGAGGAAGATGGATACGAAATCGCAGGTTTCCTGGCATACGATATTTACTTCCAGGACAGTGAAGGAAATAAAATAGAACCAGTTGATGGTTCCGTAAAAGTTTCCATGCACTACACAGAACCATCCGTACCGGCAACCGTATCAGAAATCAGTGTCGTATCTGTTGATGAAGAAGTTAATGAAGAAAAAAATACAAATATTGATGTCATGCATTTTGTTGAAGATCAGAATGGTAAAGTTCAAGACGTTGTTAATATGACAGAACAGGGACAGGCAAACGTTGAAACTACTACAGATGGTGAAATTCAAAAAGCAGAATTCAATACAGAGAGTTTTTCAGTATTTACAATCACATGGAAAAGAAAAAGCGGAAATATAGAAGAATTTAACTTTAACAAAATAATACATTTGGTAAGACAGAATGGACAGAATGGTAGTACATATACTGATTTGAAGAATTCAGTAAATGCAACAAATAGTCTGGTTCTGGAAACAGAAGATACTAACCCGGTTCTATACATGAGCACTATTACATCAAGTGGAATAAATAAAGAAATGTATCAACTTTATGAAAGTGAAACAACATATCGCTTTATAGGCGCATACATTGCAACAACATCAAGAGATGAATATAGTCTGGTAGATAGCAATAAAGTAACGAAACTTATGGGAAGAAAAGAAAAAGATTCCAATAGTGGAGTTATGAAGTATCAGTATAAAGGAGATACAACTTATAGAAACCTGGAAATTGATCAGACTGTTATATTTGTTTATTCAAATGCAGAACTAACAAAAAAGGCAAACCTTTATTCAGAAAACGGAATAACGTTATATGCATCAGGACAATCAACAGTAAATTTGACAAATATAGATATCTTATATACAACAAGTGCAAATGATATAATTCCGACAAGTGTAAAAGACAGTGACAAGAGACGGAGCGGAAATAACTATACATATGAACGTACAGTTGTAGGAATCGGAGAAGAATCAGTTGAAGTCAAAGCCCTAAGACGGGAATCAAGTTCAAGTAATTCACCAATACAGTATAGTGAAGATGGTGAAAACTGGATGGATGTTGGAAGTAATCCTGTGAAATTTATTTATACAGCAGATGCTAAAGGAGAGGTTCCAAAAACAATAAAGACAGCTGATACTAGAAATCTTATCAATATCAGTATGGCAAATTATTCTGAAAACCAGAATTATCACGGTTCTTTTCAATTTGGTAGCGCAGATTATACAGGAAGTGAAGCGGTAAAACAGAATTTAGTAGAAGGATATCTTAAGGATGGATATCCGGTATTAAAAAATGGTACATCATTATCATTAAACGGCCTTTTTGATGGTACCTGGGATAAGGTTATACCACATACATATGTTACAGGATTGAATCATCTGTTTTCATATGATTCAATCCTGTAACATATAGCTATGATAGCGATAAGAATTATGCATATTATGATATTGATAGTAGTAGGAATACGGAAAAGAATTTTATAGTATATGAGAGAAGTAAAGACAAAGGTGAGGGAAATCGTCACGTTGCTTCATTCATGCCATATTCTTCTTGGGATGATGGTGCATCTCAGAATAAATTTGCTTTTGGTATGATGATATCTTTTGAGTTCTTACAACCGAAAAATGGTAAAATTAATGGACAGGATATGGTATTTAGTTTCTCTGGTGATGATGATGTCTGGGTATTTATAGATAACAAATTGGTGCTTGATCTTGGAGGTGTCCATGAGAGGGCAACAGGAAGTATCAATTTTGCAAATGGTGAAGTATACGTAAATAACCAGTCAAATCCAACATTAAGTAGTGTATTTAATAGTGATAGTGATACATTTGCAGATTATACCAGTCATTCATTGAAACTCTTCTATATGGAGCGTGGACGAGGTGATTCAAACTGTTCAATTAAATTTAATCTTCCACCAAGACCAACGAATTCTATTGAAATAGTAAAAAGTCTTGCAAATTCAGATAAAGAAAAGTATACAAGTACTGATTTTCAGTTCAAAGCATATCTTGAAGATGAAGAAGACAGAAATCAGGAGCTGGTTCAGTATAATGCAATTCCAGAAGGAACACCATACAGAGTTAAGAAAAATGATTCTCTTACAGATGAAGTAAGATATGTGGGAGCAAATAATATATTTACTTTAAAGGCAGGAGAATCAGCGGTATTCGAGGGGATTGATTCAGGACTCTGGTTCTATGCGGAAGAAGTTGGTATTCTTTCGGATCAATTTGATAGGGTTGACATTACAGACTGGAAAGTAACATATCACGATTTGAATGAAAAGCTAGTTGAAACATCCAACGGTAAGGTACCAGAGCAAACTGAAACTTACTTGGCACGAAGTGAAGAGAAAACTGCTGGTAATGCAGCAAGGGTAGAATTTAAAAATACCTGTAATGTAAAGAATTTGAGAAAACTAAGGATTACCAAGAAGATGAATGGGTTATCTACTACAGATAAATTCAGCTTTCAAGTATATCTTACAGGACAGAATGGGCAGTTTATCCCTTATGATGGAGGATATGAAGTCATAAATAAAGCTAGCAAGTTTCTTAGAGAAGGAAATGCTAGTTCTCAGGGAATAATATCTGACGTAGCACCGGATGAGACGATTGTAATTGATCAAATTCTTTCAGGAACTGAGTTCAGGGTAAACGAAATTGAACCAGATAATTCAAGATATGAGAAGCCGATAAAAGAAGTTGAAGAGGGTTCATGTGATCGTGGTAGAGTAACAGGTTCTGACGGAAAGATTGCTTTGGAAAAGGATGCTCATGTAATAATAACAAACACATTAAAAGTAAATCTGACAGTTAATAAAGTATGGTCAGATACAGAAATAAAGCACAGTTCTATATATGCAGGACTTTATAAAGCGGATGGAACAGCATTAAGAAGTTATGTTGAACTGAGTGAAAATAATAAATACAGTGATGTTTTTAGAAATGTGAGTTCATCTGATTTGGTTTATGAGCTTAGACCGGTAACAGTAAATGAAAATGCAGAATTTACAATCCATGGTAAAGGATATGTCAAAGTAAAAGAAAATGACATTATTGTGGCAAAAGCAAATAATACCGATACAAAATATAAAGTGTCTTATGGTGAAAAAGCAGTATCAAAAGATGGAACAATGATTACTCAGACAATTACAAATACAAAGATTGTTACAAAATTGAATCTGATAAAAATTGAAAAAAATAATAAAGAACATCTTCTGAGAAATGCAGAATTTGCACTTTATACAGCAAATGATAACTACACATATGAGGAAAGTAACCTGGTAACTAACAAGATCAAGACTGGTTCGGATGGAAGAGCAACAGTGAATGGATTAGTTCCTGGAAAATATGTTCTGAAAGAAACAAAAGCACCAGATGGATATTCACTTTCTGCCAATGTATGGCAGGTTCTAGTAAAGGATGATCAGTCAGTTGAAGTAAGATTAAATGGATATAAGGTTGATACCGAGGATGGAGCATTTTTTATCGAAAACATTAAGCTCTACTCACTTCCATCAACCGGTGGCAGCGGAATTTACTGGTATATGATCAGTGGCATGGTACTTATGTCTACAGCCGCATGGATCTTATATAAAAACAAATGCAAGGAGGTGCTGGGAAAATAATTGTAATGATTAATTTTTCAGTGGCTCCCTGCCACAAAAGAAAGTAATTATCCCGCATAAGGGAACAATAAAAAATGGGCAAAGCCCGATAATGTAAAGGAGACAAGATTATGAAGAAGATGAGAAAAATCTTTGCAGTGTTATTAACACTGGCCATGGTACTCGCAATGAGTATTCCAACATTTGCAGCACAACCTAATACAGCAACAATTACAGTTGACAAATTGACACCAAATGATAATACAACAGTGAGTATTTATCAGGTTGTTAAATTTAACGATGCGCAGAGTAAATGGGAAGTATCAGATTGGGTAGGAGAGGCATTAAAAAAGGATTCTACATTAGTTAATCTTGAAGTAGAACCAGCTGTAATTAATTATGAAGAGTTATATAAAAAATATTTACCAACAACACCTACTGCTACAAAAACTAAAATAAATGATTCAAGTGTTGATTTTACAGGACTCGAAGTGGGCGCATATTTAATAACAGCAAGTGGTAACACAACATCTTATACAGTAATGGGTGCTGCTACATATGATTATGGTGAAAACAATAATCTTATTAAACCGATTGATGCAAAGGTTAATGCAAAAGGTGAAAAATACACTGTTGTAAAGAGCTTAGTGAATACAAATCAGGCATTTGTAATGAAAGGCGATACAGTTGAGTTCAATATTGATACTGTATTTCCAAGTTATGATCCAAAAAATATAAATAGAACATTTACTATTAAAGATAAACCAACTGGTATGAAGATTACAGCAGTTGAAGTAACGGTTGGCGGAACACCGGTTGGGGCAGAGAACTATACAGTAACAGGCTTAAATGAAAAAAATACAGAAGTAACAGTTGCTTTCAAGGACACTTATATTGGAAAGAGCAATGAGCATGCAGCTCAAGCAGTTAGAGTTAAAGTAACGGCAGTAGTCACAAGTGATGATGGCTCTTATAAGAATGAGGCTACTAGCAATTATGATAGTGATCCGTCTGAAGTAATTGGACGTTCTGGTAGTCTTACAATTTACAAAACTACAAATGAAGAGAAGGTAGAAGATAGAAATCCATTGACAGGAGCTAAATTCTCAATTGTGAAGACTGTAGATGGTGAAGCGGATAAATCTCTTGAATTTGTAGAATTAGAAGCAGGTAAATATACTTTATACACAGAGGATACTGAAATTCCAGAAGGAAAAACAAAAGTAACTGAGGTCACTGTTGGTGCTGATGGAAAAGTTTTATTAAAAGGTCTTGGAGCAGGCACTTATAAGATTACTGAAACGCTTGCACCAGAAGGATATTCTATTAATAATAACATTCCTAATGCTAGAATATCAGCAGGTGAGAATAATGAGAATATTGAAATTAATGTTCCGGATAGCAAACTCTCCGCTCTTCCATCCACAGGTGGTATCGGTACTACAATCTTCACAATCGCTGGATGCCTGATCATGGTTACAGCAGCTGGCTTATTCTTTGCAAGCCGCAAAAGAACAAACAAATAATCATTCGTGATTGTTTATAACCAAGCAATATCGAATCCGGGGCATTTGCCCCGGATTCATAAAAAAATAATACAACAGCAAGGAGAGCTCGGATGAAAAAAAAAGCAGGCAATTTAGTAATTTGCATCATATTTTTAGCTGGTTTGTCCTTGCTGCTGTATCCCTTTGTAGCCAATCAATGGAATAACTACAGACAGAAACAGTTGATCAGTGGTTATGAGCAGGTGGTTTCTGAAAAGGAAGCAGCAGAAGGAATTGACTATGATGCAGAGCGTAAAAAAGCAGAAGACTATAACGAAGCCTTACTTCCATGTGTTCTTCCTGACTCTTTTGCACTTGCTGAGTCAAGTGGAGTAGATCCGGTCTATATGAATACACTGAACATTGCTGGTGATGAGATGATGGGAAGTGTGGAGATACCAAAAATCAATATCAAAATCCCGATCTACCACACAACGGAAGAAGAGGTTTTGAACAAGGGTGCAGGTCATCTGGAGGGAAGTTCTCTTCCGGTTGGTGGAGCAAATACACATGCTGTTATTTCTGCACACCGTGGACTTCCGAGTGCATCACTTTTTACAGATCTGGATCAGATGAAACCAGGAGATCATTTTCTGCTCCATGTATTAGATGAAACCTTATGTTATGAAGTAGACAAGATTTCGGTTGTAAAACCGGAAGATACGACTGCTCTTGCAGTGGAAGATGGGCAGGACTTAGTAACTCTTTTAACCTGTACTCCTTATGGAGTAAATACAGAACGACTTCTGGTTCGTGGTCACAGAGTACCTTATGTAGAAGAGGAAGTCAAAGAAGAGAAGACAGTGCTCAGTGGAAGCAGTCTTCACACAAATTATCTTCTTTGGGTATTTGTTGGTCTATCCGTTACCGCACTCTTTATTTTTGTGTTATACTTAAAGGAAACAAAGCTGAAGAGGCGAGCGAATAAAGGCGGTAAAAAATAGATTATGGCAAAAGAAAAGAAGAAAAAAGGTTCTATAGTTATTAATATATTTATCATATTACTTTTTCTCGTCGGTGCGGGTATCTTTACTTACCCAACGATCAGTAATTACTGGAACGAGTACCGAAATGCGCAGCTTGTAACCAAGTACAATGAATCCGTCAGTGATCTGTCGGATGACCAGTACGAAAAGCTCTGGCAGGAGGCTGAGGAATATAACGCGGAGCATAAGGTCAATACGATCGTAGATGCTTTTAACGAAGAGGATTATGTTCTCAGTCATCCTTACGATGAGGTCCTTGATCCAAATGGTGACGGGCTGATGGGAAGTATCGAGATTCCCAAGCTGAATCTGATACTTGCTATTTACCATGGCCTCAGTACAGAGGTTCTGGAAAAGGGTGTCGGGCATGTTGAGGGAACAAGTCTTCCAATAGGTGGAACGAGCACACATGCGGTGCTGGCGGGACACAGGGGACTTCCGAGTGCAAAGATTTTTACGGAGCTTGACCAGATGAAGAATGGAGATATTTTTCTGATCCATGTTCTGGGAAAGACTCTTGCATACAAAGTAGATCAGATTAAAACGGTTCTTCCGGAGGAATCCAGTGAGCTGGATATCATCGAGGGAGAGGATCATGTGACGCTGGTAACCTGTACTCCTTATGGAGTCAACACTCACAGGCTTCTGATAAGGGGAATCCGGACAGAGTATGTTGAACCGGAGGAGGAAGCTGAGGAGACACCGATCCAGCAGATCGCAAAGGTTGATCCGGTGAAGATTATGATCATTGGTCTTGTAGCTATGGTCATAATGATCATCATTGTTTATATAGTTATTCGGCGCAAAAACCGAAAAACAGAAGAGAGTAGCCGCAAAGACGAATAGTGATCACAGAAAATAACAAGGAGGCCGATCGTGGTGAAACAGAAGAAAAAGAAATTTAAAATGTGGAATAAGCTTTTGGCTTTCCTGGGAATGTTTGTCATGTTGACATGCTGCCTGGCAGGAACGGTTCAGGCAGGTTCTTACGAAGCCGGAAAAAAGGGAAGTCTTAATCTGACGGTTCAGCAGACGGATGCCGAGGGCAAGACAACACCGCTGACAGGTGTTAAGTTAGAGCTTTACAGGGTTGCGGATGTTTCGTTTGATGGAAATGTGCATTTTGTACTGACCAGCTCCATGTCATCTGCAGGATACGATTTTGATTCCTTCAAGAATGCAAGTGAATGGTATTCAGCAGCCGAAAAGCTTGCCGAGGTTGCAGCTGCTTCTTCAGTAAAGCCGGTTGAGGCTGTTTCGGATGAGCAGGGCAAGGTTGTTTACAGCGATATGGAAGAGGGCATGTACCTGGTAATCGGTGCAGCGAAGAGTTCCGTTAAGGTTACTCCAATGCTCTTAACAGTTCCTTTTGCAAGCACAGAGGAAGGCTGGATCTACGATGTACAGGCTTATCCAAAGGCAGAGAAGAGCAACACTGCAGGTATTACAGTTGAGAAGAGACTGTATCGTATTAACCCGAATACGTTTGAACTGGATGAAATAACTGCTGACGATGCAACTTACAAGGTTGGTCTTTTCCTTGATAAGGATGGTACGATCCCATATGGTGATGATTACATCAGAACGATCCATATCCAGAATGCACAGTCAGGCAAAGCTTCTTACAGCAATGTTCAAAGAGGTACCTATTATGTATTCGAGCTTGATGAGAACAACAAGGCGATCAAGCTGAATGATGAGGTGCAGCTTGATAAAGAAAACAGCTTCCATTACAATGTTACAAATGCAGCAGACAAGGAAGACAACAGTATTGTAGTGGATGATAAGACGGTTGCTACAGATATCGCAGCTTATGTAAATAACATTTTTTCAACTCTTCCGGAAGGCTTCTTTGTAAATGGAAAGATCGAGATTACAAAGAACGTTGTAGTGGACGGTGTGAAAAAGACTGTAGACGACAAGTTCTATGCAACTGTATTTGATGATTCTGGTAAGGCGGTAAGCACCGTTGAACTGAAGCAGAATGATAAAGTTACTGTTACGGTTCCATTCTCAGAAGATATAAAAGATACTGTTACTTATGCAGTTAAGGAAACCGATAAGAATGGTAATGTACTCGATAAAGATTCTTTCGCATATGTAGTAAGTGGTGAAGGCAGTGTTAAGCTGAATGAGTCTGATCAGTATAAAGGAAGCATCGAGATTACCAATACCAAGAAGGATGCTACTGTAACACCTGGCGGAAGCAATGGTGGTTCTGGTACATCTAACGGTGGAAGTGATGCATCCAGCCATGGCGGAAGTGCAACAAGTCGTCCGGTTAAGACTGGTGACCCGATGAATCCGGCATTCTGGGGTCTGGTTCTTCTGGTATCTGTGATCGTGATCGCAGGTGGAGTAGTTGTTTACAAAAAGAGAAAACAGAAATAAAGTGTAAGACGTTTGACGGGAGTCTGGTGTAAACCGGGCTCTCGTTTTTTTCTTCTTATTTAAAGGGATTTTGTTGGAATGAGGGCTGTTTTGTGCTATAATAAATTAGTATTATTATGCCTATCTGGAAACCGGCAAATGCGAAAAATGTCGGTTTCCATTATAATGAATATAGAATGACAGGAGGAAGCAAATGGGCGGAGAGAATACAGAGTACGGCGCGGATCAGATTCAGATTCTGGAAGGACTGGAAGCTGTCCGTAAAAGACCTGGTATGTATATCGGAAGTACATCCAGCCGGGGTCTGCATCATCTTGTATATGAAATCGTGGATAATGCGGTAGATGAAGCGTTAGCAGGATTTTGTACTGAAATCCAGGTAACGATCAATCCGGATAATTCCATTACCGTAGTTGATAACGGACGAGGTATTCCGGTAGGAATCAATCACAAAGCAGGAATACCGGCAGTAGAAGTTGTATTTACCATTCTTCATGCGGGTGGTAAATTTGGCGGCGGAGGATACAAGGTATCCGGTGGACTTCACGGTGTAGGTGCCTCTGTTGTAAATGCACTGTCTGAATGGCTGGAAGTTACGATCTGCCGTGAAGGTAAGAAATATCAGCAGCGTTATGAAAGAGGACATACTATGTATCCTCTGAAAGAGATTGGTGTCTGTGATCCTGAAGAGACAGGAACAAAGGTAACATTCCTGCCGGATAAAGAAATCTTTGAAGAAACTGTTTATGATTACGATATTCTGAAACAGCGCCTCCGTGAGATGGCTTTCCTGACCAAAGGTCTTCGCATTGTACTGAAAGACACCAGAGAAGATCAGGAAAAAGAAAAAGCCTTTCATTATGAAGGTGGTATCAGGGAATTTGTTACTTATCTCAACAGAAGTAAAGAAGCACTGTATCCAGAGGTCATTTACTGTGAAGGTGAAAAAGATGGCGTTATGGTTGAAGTAGCCATGCAGCACAATGATTCCTACACAGAAAACAGCTATGGCTTTGTAAATAATATCAATACACCGGAAGGTGGTACACATATTGTTGGTTTCCGTAATGCACTGACAAAGACATTCAACGATTATGCAAGAAAGAACAAACTGCTCAAAGACAGTGAACCGAATTTAAGTGGTGATGACATTCGAGAAGGTCTGACAGCAATCGTAAGTGTTAAGATCGAGGAGCCACAGTTCGAAGGACAGACGAAGCAGAAGCTTGGTAACAGTGAGGCTCGTGGAGCTGTTGATTTTGTAGTCAGCAAACAGCTGGAGATCTTTCTGGAGCAGAATCCGACGGTTGCGAAGGCAACAGTTGAGAAATCAGTACTTGCACAGAGAGCAAGAGAGGCAGCACGTAAGGCAAGAGATCTTACAAGAAGGAAATCCGCACTTGACGGAATGTCTCTTCCAGGCAAACTTGCAGACTGCTCAGACAAGAATCCGGAAAACTGCGAGATCTACATCGTAGAGGGAGATTCTGCGGGTGGTTCAGCAAAAACTGCCAGAAACCGAGCAACACAGGCAATCCTTCCACTGCGTGGTAAAATCCTTAATGTAGAAAAGGCTCGTCTGGACAGAATCTACAGCAATGCAGAGATCAAAGCAATGATTACTGCATTTGGAACCGGTATTCATGAAGATTTTGATATCAGCAAACTGCGTTATCACAAAATCATCATTATGACTGATGCCGATGTTGATGGCGCGCATATTGCGACGCTGCTTCTGACATTTCTTTACAGATTTATGCCGGAACTGATCAAGCAGGGATATGTATATCTGGCTCAGCCGCCACTGTACAAAGTCGAAAAGAACAAAAAAGTCTGGTATGCTTATGATGATGCAGAACTGAACAGCATCCTTGGGCAGATTGGACGTGATAACAATAATAAGATCCAGCGATACAAAGGTCTTGGAGAAATGGACGCAGAACAGCTCTGGGAGACAACCATGGATCCGGAGAAACGAATTCTTCTCCGTGTAACTATGGATGAATCAGCAACTTCTGAAATTGACCTGACATTTACCACTCTTATGGGTGACAAAGTTGAACCAAGACGTGAATTTATCGAAGAAAACGCACGCTTTGTAGAAAATCTGGATATCTAGGAGAATAGAAAATGGAAGACAATATTTTTGATAAAATCCATGAGGTGGATCTGCAGAAGACCATGGAAAAATCTTATATAGATTATGCCATGAGTGTTATTGCCTCCCGTGCTCTTCCGGACGTCAGAGACGGTCTGAAACCGGTACAGAGAAGGGTGCTGTATTCCATGATAGAGCTGAACAACGGTCCGGATAAGCCACATCGTAAATGTGCCCGTATCGTTGGTGATACCATGGGTAAATATCATCCGCATGGAGACAGTTCCATCTATGGCGCACTTGTAAATATGGCACAGGACTGGTCAACCAGATATCCTCTGGTAGATGGTCACGGAAACTTTGGGTCTGTGGATGGTGACGGTGCAGCTGCCATGCGATATACAGAGGCACGCTTAAGCAAGATTTCTATGGAGATGCTTGCAGATATTAATAAAAACACAGTTGATTTTCAGCCAAACTTTGATGAGACAGAGAGAGAGCCTGTCGTACTTCCGTCACGTTATCCGAATCTTCTTGTAAATGGTACTTCCGGTATTGCAGTTGGTATGGCAACCAATATTCCGCCTCACAACTTAAGAGAAGTAATCCAGGCAGTTGTTAAGATTATAGATAATATCATTGAAGAGGACAGAGGGACAACGATCGAAGAACTTCTTGATATCGTCAAAGGTCCGGATTTTCCAACAGGAGCAACCATTCTTGGAACAAGAGGAATCGAGGAAGCATATCGTACAGGACGTGGTAAGATCCGTGTCCGTGCGGTGACAAATATCGAGACACTGCCAAATGGTAAATCTCGTATTATCGTTACAGAACTTCCGTATCTTGTAAATAAAGCACGTCTGATCGAGAAGATCGCAGAGCTTGTGCGGGACAAAAAGATTGACGGAATCACAGATCTGAATGATCACTCCAGCCGTGAGGGAATGCGTATTTGTATTGAGTTACGAAAAGATGTAAATGCAAATGTAATTTTGAATCAGCTTTATAAACACACACAAATGCAGGATACCTTTGGTGTCAATATGTTAGCACTTGTAAATAACGAGCCGGTTGTCATGAATCTTTTGCAGATGCTTCAGTATTATTTGAAACATCAGGAAGAAGTCGTAACAAGAAGAACAAAATATGATTTGAACAAGGCAGAGGAAAGAGCCCATATTTTAAAAGGATTATTGATTGCACTTGATAATATTGATGAGGTAATCAAAATTATCCGCGGTTCGGAAAGTGCTGCTTTAGCGAAAGAACGTTTAATTGAGAGATTTGGACTGGATGATGTGCAGGCGCAGGCAATTATTGATATGCGTCTTCGTGCACTGACCGGTTTGGAGCGCGAAAAATTAGAGACTGAGTATGCCGAACTTCAGAAAAAAATTGCTGAATATAAGGCTATTCTTGCAGACAAAAATCTGTTACTTGGAGTAATCAAAAAAGAGATTCTTTTGATTCGTGATAAGTACGGTGATGAGAGAAGAACTTCAATTGGATTTGATGAATTCGATATTTCCATGGAAGATTTAATTCCGGTTGAAAATACGGTAATTGCCATGTCACACCTTGGTTATATTAAGAGAATGACAATTGACAATTTCAAAAACCAGCACCGTGGTGGCAAAGGTATCAAGGGAATGCAGACCATAGAAGAAGATTATATTGAAAATCTGTTTATGGCGACAACACATCATTATCTGATGTTCTTTACCAATTTAGGTAAAGTGTACCGTATGAAAGCCTATGAAATTCCGGAGGCGAGCCGGACATCGAGAGGTACTGCAATTATTAATCTTTTGCAGTTGCTTCCGGATGAAAAAATTTCGGCTGTAATTTCCATCAAAGAATTTGAAGAGGATAAATATCTCTTCATGGCAACAAAAGATGGTACAGTCAAAAAAACACCGATTTTAGAGTATGCAAATATCCGTAAAACCGGTTTACAGGCAATTACTCTGCGCGATGGAAATGAATTGATTGAAGTAAAAGTAACGGATAACAACCGTGACATTTTCCTTGTAACAAAGAGAGGACAATGTATCCGTTTCAATGAAAAAGATGTGCGTACAACAGGCCGTACATCAATCGGTGTGCGAGGCATGAAGATTGATGAGGGCGACGAAGTAGTTGCTATGCAGATGGATATACAGGGACCAAACCTTTTAATGGTTTCTGAGTTTGGTATGGGTAAACGTACAAGCATCGATGAATTTGCTCCGCAGTTTAGAGGCGGTAAAGGTGTAAAATGTTATAAAATTACAGAAAAAACCGGAAATGTAATTGGCTGTAAAGCAGTTGAACCGGGAACGGAAATTATGTTAATTACAACGGAAGGAATTATTATCCGAATTGGCGTGGATGATATTTCACAGCTTGGACGAGTTACTTCCGGCGTTAAACTGATGAATTTAGATAGTTCCAAAGATATCCGTATCGCCAGCATTGCCAGAGTGCATGAGGAAGAGACGGATGAGGACGAAACAGAAGAAGAGTCATCAGAGAGTGAGGAATAAAAATGAGGACGATTCATACAGATGAAATAACAAAGTGCATAAAAGAAATGTGCATGCAGGTAAATGTAGATTTATCACCGGATGTAAAAGATGCTTTGTTAGCCGGAAAAGAGAAAGAAGAATCACCAATCGGAAAGCAGATTTTGGAGCAGTTGGAGAAAAACTTGGAAATTGCGAAAGAAAGCCAGATTCCGATTTGTCAGGATACCGGTATGACAGTTGTATTTTTGCGCATTGGTCAGGAAGTTCATATCGAAGGAGATTTTTTGGAAGCTGCAGTGAATGAGGGAATCCGTCAGGGATATGCAGAGGGGTATCTGCGTAAATCGGTTGTATCCGACCCAATTCTCCGGGAAAATACAAAGGATAATACACCGGGTGTCATTCATTATGAAATTGTTCCGGGAGATAAATTGGAAATTACAGTTGCTCCAAAGGGATTTGGCAGCGAAAATATGAGTCGTGTCTTTATGTTAAAACCGGCAGATGGAATCGAAGGTGTCAAACAGGCAGTTATCCAGGCGGTAAAAGACGCAGGTCCAAATGCCTGTCCGCCAATGGTAATTGGTGTTGGAATCGGCGGCACTTTTGAAAAGTGCGCCCTTTTGGCAAAGAAAGCCCTGACACGTGAATTAGGAAGCCATTCGGAAATTCCATACGTGAAAGATTTTGAAATTGAGGTTTTAGAAGCCATCAATAATCTTGGAATTGGTCCGGGTGGATTAGGAGGCCGTGTTACAGCTATCGGATTAAATATTGAAACCTATCCGACACATATTGCCGGACTTCCGGTTGCCGTAAACATTTGCTGTCATGTAAATCGCCACATTACAAGAGTGTTATAAAAAGGAGAAGGTTTTCATGGATAAATATATAGAGACACCACTGACAAAGGAGAAGGTAAAAGAACTTCATGCAGGAGATTACGTGTATATAACGGGAACAGTATATACAGCGCGTGATGCTGCCCATAAACGGATGGTGGAACAAAAAGAGCAGGGAATGGAACTTCCTTTTATAATGAAAGACCAGATTGTCTATTATTTAGGACCTACTCCAAATAGAGAAGGCCAGGTGATTGGTTCTGCCGGTCCGACAACCAGCAGCCGCATGGATAAATATGCGCCGACTCTTCTTGACGAAGGATTAACCGGAATGATTGGAAAAGGAAAAAGAAGTGAAGCGGTTATTGATTCCATGAAAAAAAATACAGCTGTATATTTTGCAGCTGTAGGAGGTGCCGGAGCACTTCTGTCAAAGTGCATCAAAAAAAGCGAAGTAATTGCCTATGATGATTTAGGAACAGAGGCAATCCGCAAATTGTATGTAGAAAATTTACCGGTTATCACCGTAATTGACTGCGACGGAAATAACCTATATGAAACAGCACCTGAAAAATATAAAAGAAGTCATTGACAAACATTATATTTTTTGATAAAATATTGCTTGCACTGAAAAAGTGCGGCGAATTGAATATTGCATTGATATTCAGCTGGAGAAGTAC
>OGUP01000552.1_pt1 | contig 23946 bp, 15 predicted proteins | sample 1553661 | NCBI WGS metagenome assembly OGUP01 (sample SAMEA2580026, study PRJEB22360) | human gut metagenome | biome: human gut; feature: human-associated habitat; material: faeces | place: Denmark | collected 2008/2010
TCGTGTTCGGGGACCATTGGAGCTCTGGCGAGTGTCGTCTTGCTTTTTCTGAACGCCCGACCGGTGGTGTCTGACGAGCCTGCGAGGAGTTCCGCCGGTCAGTGATAGAAAAAGGTAGACGACCGACAGAAGCGACCGGGGCCCCGAACACGAATACCGAAGACGAACAAGTAACAAAATAATTCTACATTTAGAATAGTTTTAACGGAAAAATTAACCCTGACCGCTGTAACTATGATATTAATTGACGACATTGGTTGGATTACCTGCCAGGAAATGACGGATGTTTTCGAGGGCTTCACGACCCATGGCGATGCGGGCATCGATGGTGCCGGTTCCGATGTGGGGGGTGAGTACGACGTTCTCCAAAGCGTAGAGGGTTTCTGTGATGTGAGGTTCGTCTTCGAAGACATCCAGGGCTGCACCTGCTATTTGACGTTTTTTCAATACTTCGGCCAGTGCTTGCTCATCGACAACAGCTCCCCGGGCTGTATTGACGAGAATGGCTGTCGGTTTCATCAAACTCAGTTCACGCTGTCCGATCAGGTGCCGGGTAGCGGGAGTCAAGGGGGTATGAAGAGTGACGAAGTCGGATTCCCGGAGCAGGGTATCCAGTTCGACCCGTCGGTAACCGGGAACTTCGGTGTGGTGATTATAGTAAATGATATTCATTCCGAAAGCTTCTGCTTTACGGGCGACATTTTTACCGATATTGCCCAGGCCTATAATGCCCAAGGTCTTTCCTTCCAATCCGAATCCCAGGTTGCGCATAGTGCCCCACATACTTTCTTTTTCTATGCGGATACGTTGATTGCATTCGGCAATCCGGCGGGCTGCACTCAGCATCAGGGCCAGTGCCAGCTCGGCCGTAGGACTATTGACCGCTTTCGGGGTATTGGTCACAGCTATACCCTTTTCACGGGCATAGGTGATATCGATATTATTATAACCCACTCCATAATTGCTGATTAGCTTCAGCTTTTTTCCGGCATCGATGATTTCCCTGTCGATCGGAGCATGAAATATGGCCAGCATAATATCGTAATCGGGTAGTATGCGCAGCAATTCCGTTTTACTGAATTCTTCCTTTTCCGGAAAGGTGATTTCCCAATCTGCAGGCAGATTCTGGAAGGGTTCCCGGGGAATATTGTAGGTGACAAGGAGTTTCATAACATCGTTATTATAGGGATTATACGGATTTACTCGAGAGTGGTTCGGGCAAAGGGAGCTGCGTCCAGGCCGATAAATTGTCCTGCCAGGTATTTGTAATAACCGGTAACGGCTACCATCCCGGCATTATCGAGGGAAAATCCCAGACGCGGAATAAAAACTTCCCAGCCTGAGCGGGCTGCTTCGTCATGTACTGCTTTTTGTAAAGCCGAATTGGCCGAAACACCTCCGCCGATGGCTATTTGTTTTATTCCCGTTTGTTTGGCTGCTTTTTTCAATTTAGACATCAGAATATCGATTACAGTCTTTTGAAGAGAAGCACATAAGTCGTTCAGGTTATCCTGAATGAAATCGGGATTGTTTTTCAGTTCATCCCGCAGAAAATAGAGGAATGAAGTTTTCAGTCCGCTGAAACTGTAATCGAGCCCCGGTATTTGCGGTTTGTTGAAAGTGAAGCGTTCCGGATTACCTTCTTTCGCGAGTCGGTCGATAATCGGACCGCCGGGATAGGGTAATCCCATCACTTTGGCACATTTGTCGAAGGCTTCCCCCGCAGCATCGTCGATCGTTTGTCCGATCATTTCCATTTTCAGGTAATCGTGTACAACGATCAACTGTGAATTTCCGCCCGACACCAGCAGGGTCAGGAAAGGGAAAGAAGGCTGCCGGCTTTCCACTCCCGGTTCTTTGATAAAATTAGCCAGGATGTGCGCCTGCAGGTGGTTTACTTCTATCATAGGTAAATGATTGGCCAGGGCAAAACCTTTAGCAAAAGAAGTACCTACCAGGAGCGAGCCCAATAACCCCGGTCCGCGGGTAAAAGCTACAGCATCGATGTCTTTCACTTCGATACCGGCCCTTTTGATGGCTTCTGATACCACGGGAATTATATTTTGCTGGTGTGCCCGTGAGGCCAGTTCAGGGACAACTCCGCCATAAGCTTCATGCACTTTCTGGCTGGCAATGACATTACTTAGCACAAGGCCATCTTTCAATATTGCAGCAGAGGTATCGTCACAAGAAGACTCGATTCCTAAAATTACAGTCATATTTATTCTTTAAACTTTATTCTCTAATCTTTGAACTCCAATCGTTTTCAAATCTGATGCAATATTAATATTTTTGTGAGCAAACTAAAAATAACTGCGGGTATAAAAAAGGTTCTTCGGATATTATTGTTTTGTGCAACGGGAGTGGTGTTACTGGCAGGGATGCTTTATCTCCTGTTACAGACTTCGTATGTACAAACTGCGTTGGTTCAATATATTACTCAGCAGGTTAAAGCGTCTACCGGTGTTACTATTCAGATCGGCCATATCGATTTCCGTCCGGTAAAATCTTTGGTACTGAAAGAAGTTTTATTAAAAGACTTTAAAAACGATACTTTATTATATTGCCAGGATTTGCGGGTAAAGGCAGATTCTTTCAATATCGTAAACAAGAGTTTCACGATCGGTGAAATTGTTTTGAATCAGGCTGATTTTAATTTATGGATATCGCGTGGGGAAGGATCGCCGACAAATATAGAGATGTTTCTGGATTCTTTACAGCGGGTCGCTCCTGCCGATACAGAGGGGGAGGGCGGTGAAAAACAGAGCGGTTGGTTGATGGGATTGAAGAAGGTCAGTCTGCGGGATTCCCGTTTCACTTATCGTGAAGAAGAATATGAACCGGTGGATTATGGCGTTAACTGGACGGATGTGGAATGCCGGGATTTGAATGTCGATATTACGGATTTTGACTTTGGGGATGAATATTCACAGATCGTCGTTTCCGGTTTGAGTTTTATCGAGAAGTCGGGATTGAGGATGAAGGAATTGGATGGACGGGTTCGGATCCGGGAGAGTAATTTGACGATTACGGATGCACGGATAGAACTTGAACGGAGTAGTCTCGACTTGATGAAACTGGAATTCAGCTGGACACCCGATCAGCACGACTGGCGTTATTTTACGACCCGGATGCAACAATATTATGAATTAGGGCCCTCGTCGGTGAGTTTTATCGATCTGGCATATTTTAACGGAGTGCTGAGAGGGATCGATAATACGGTGAAATGCAGCGGTATTGTCAATAACACCATCAATAAGCTGGAAGGTCATGACCTTTATTTTGAATTAGGGGATAAAACCGTTTTTCAGGGAAGTTTTAAATCGGAAGGATTGCCGGATGTATGGAATACACGGTTTCATATCGATTTGTATAAGGCGCATTTGAATCCCGATGATCTGGAAACCGTCTATTTGCCCTGGTTCGATAGGTATATTCCGGTTCCGGAACCTCTGCATCATTTTTCTTTTGTCGATTTCGAGTCGATTTGTTTCGAAGGTACATTATCGGATTTTATGGTGAAGGCGAAGAGTATTACTCCGGCTTTGGCAGGAAATCTGACGTTTCGTTATGCTCCTTGTCCGGACAAAAAGCCCGATTGTGATGCCATGGGTGGGGATTTTCATTTTTATCAGGTCGACTGTGGAAAGTTGTCCGGGCTGTCGATGCTGGGATACGGTAGTTTGTCCGGTAGTTATGCAGGAGTCTGGGATACCCGGGGACCTTCGTTTCATATAGATTCGAAAGTGGAGCGTCTGAATATCCATCAAGGGAATGTCAAAGATATGAAAGTGGCCATGACTTATGAGACGGGAAAGCTGGATGTGATGGCCACCGTGGAGAACGAGCAGATGCAGGGAGGGGTATTGCTGGCTTATGATTTGAGTGATTCCCTGAATTTTTTGAGTACCCGGGGACAGTTACGGATCGATGAATTGGCGGCATTCGGTTTGGATATAAAAGGGGGACAGGAGGCGCTCGAAACTTCGTTCGAGATCATTCATGCCGGGCAGGAAAATAAGAGTTTTACCAATTTATCCCTGACGGATTTCAAATATACCTGTGATACAGCTATATTCACGATAGATAAAATTAGTATGGAGGATAACCAGAAGGGAGATCATAATACTACTACTTTAAAATCGGATGTCGTGGATCTTTTTATTTCGGGAAATTTTCGGGAATTGCGCCCTGCTCCGTTTGTTTTTCGATTGATGCAAAATTATTTACCGGCTTATTCGGTACATCAGCCTAAAAAGACCCGGAAGTATCCGAAACGGAAAGAACCTGAAAAGTTCGATTTTCAATATACCGTGCAGGTAAAAGATGCCGGCCGGATTTTGCAGGTTCTCTATCCTGATTTGTATATAGCTTCGGGTACATTGATTACTTCCGATTACCGGAATGAAACCGGACAATTGCGTCTTCGCCTGACGACCGATTCGATCGGTTATGAGGATATCAGCCTGCTTCATTCCAAAATCGATCTGGTGGGGGATATGCAACGGCTGGATATGAAATATACTACCGACCGGCTCATTTATGGCAATGGATACCAGCTTTATAATGTCAGGAATGAGTTAACGCTTGCGGATAACCATCTGGACAATAGATTGAGCTGGTGTAATTGGGGAGATAAGACTTATAGCGGGAAATTGTCTGCCTGTGTCGTTTTCTCTCCCGATGAAAAGTATGGTTATAACACGGAAATCCGGATTCATCCGGGAGTCATTGTGATGAACGATAGCGTTTGGCGGGTCAAGGAATCTTCGGTTTTTATCGCCGGTAAAGAGATTGATGTAAGTGACTTTTTTATACAGCGGGGAAAAGAGAGTTTGTCGGTTAACGGTAAACTCTCCGAATCTACTGAAGAAAAGCTATTCGTGAAACTCGAGAATTTCAATCTGGAGAATGTAAGCCGGATCGCTTTGAAACACCGGCCATTTTTGTTCGGAATCGCTACCGGTTCGCTGACTCTTCAGGATTATTATAAAAATTTTATGTTGATTACCGATTTTAATGTCGATAACTGGGGAATCAACCGGGATACTTTAGGATCGTTGAGCCTGCGTTCGTATTGGGATGCGGATAACAGAAACGTCATTGTCGGAGCTGAAAACAGAGTAGACGATGCTGTGCCCTTAGTGGTACAGGGGTATTATACGCCCGAGAAGGATACGATTGATGTCGGCATACATTTGGAAAAAGTGGGATTGGAGCGGTTAGGAATCTATGCTTCTGATTTTGTCACGGAGACTGCCGGGAATTTGTCCGGGAATGTGCGGATTTCAGGAAATACCTATAAGCCGGATATTTCCGGTTTTGTCTATTTCGATTCGGTAGGGATGAAAGTCAATGTTTTGAATACTAAATTTTTTGTTCACGATAGCGTTCATATCGTAAATAATCATCTGTTGTTTCGTAATTTTTATATGAAAGATATTCATGGGCAGCAAGCGGTGTTGAATGGAGAATATCAGTTTTGGGAAAATCGTTACCGCCTCGATGCCCGGTTTGAAAAGTTTATGGTGCTGAATACCGGTTTTGCAGATAACGAATCGTTTTATGGTCAGGTATATCTGAGTGGGTTGGCCGATTTGGATAACCATAATGGGGTGGATAATGTCACGGTCAATGCCCGGACGGAGAATGATTCCCGTTTGTATCTTCCCTTGTCGGCAGGCATGACGGAGCAGTCCAATAATTTTTTGCATTTTGTCCATACCGGACAGCCGGAGAATCAGAAGATACAACCTAAATCGGCAGTATCGGATATTAATTTGAATGCGAACCTGGAGGTCAACGATAAGCTGAATGTACAGGTGATTTTTGACCCGACGGTCGGAGATATTCTGAAAACTACGGGAAACGGAGATATTAAGATCACTTTCGATAAAGACGGAAATCTGAATATGTTCGGGGAATATCAGATTGCAAAAGGGGATTATCTCTTTACTTTGAGCAACCTGGTGAATAAAAAATTTGTACTTACTCCCGGGGGAACGATTTCCTGGAGCGGTTCGCCTTATGAGGCAATGTTGAATATCAATGCGGTATATAATTTGAAAACGACGATTACCGAATTGTTACCGGCAGAAAAACTCTCTTCCGATGAGTCGAATCCCGATGAAAAGATCGCTACGGAATCGGGAAGAAAGGTTCCGGTGGAATGTATCCTGAATCTGAGTGATAACCTGACCAATCCGGTAGTAAAATTCGATATAAACTTCCCGACACTGGAAACCCAGAGTAAAAGTTATATCCAGAGTCTTTTTTCCAGCCAGGACGAGATTAATAAACAAATGTTTTCTCTGTTGGTATTGAACCGATTCTACCGGACAGACAATACGGGGGATTATGGTTTACAAGCCCAGACGGCAGGGGTGACGACTTTGACGGAGATGTTTTCCAATCAGTTATCCCGTTGGTTTTCACAGTTTAGCAGCAATGTAGATATCGGGTTTGCTTACCGTCGGGGAGACCGGGAAAAAGAAATGACATCGGATGAGTTCGAACTGGCTGTCTCAACTCAGCTTCTCGATGACCGGATTACGATTTCTGCTAACGGAAATATGGATGTCGGAGGTAATCGGAACGCTGCCGGGGACGAGAATCGCAAAAATAATATTGCCGGAGACTTCGATATCGAAGTGAAGTTAAATAAACAAGGATCGTTGAAAATGAAGGCTTACTCCCATACGAACGAGAAGCTGCTATATAATAATACGGAAACCATTCAGGGAGTAGGGGTGTCTTATCAGGAATCATTCGATACTTTGCGGGAACTGTTGCGGAAATATTTCGGCTTTTTACGAAAGAGAAAGTAAGCGGGATAGGTGTTCTGTCTGTTTTCACCGTTATGATAAATTCCGGTTTGAAAATGATTTTATAAAAAAAACGGGAAATTGTTTTTAATATGCTGTTTTTTTTACAAATTGCATGCTGCAAACGATTACGAACTTAAACTTTATATATTATGACAGCACAAGAATTTATAGACAGAGAAGCTCGTTACGGGGCTCACAACTATCACCCGCTACCTGTGGTACTCGAACGGGGAGAAGGTATTTATGTCTGGGATACAGATGGAAAAAAGTATTTCGATTTTCTTTCTGCTTATTCGGCTGTGAACCAGGGACATTGTCATCCGAAGATTGTGAAGGCAATGACCGATCAGGCTCAGAAACTGGCATTGACTTCGCGGGCTTTTTATAATGATGTGCTGGGAGAATGGGAAGAATTTGTGACCCGATTCTTTGGTTATGACAAGGTGTTACCGATGAATACAGGAGCAGAGGCCGATGAAACAGCGTTGAAACTCTGTCGGAAATGGGCTTATATGAAAAAGGGGGTACCCGATGGAAAGGCCAAGATTATCGTTTGTGACGGGAATTTTCATGGACGTACCATTACGATCGTTTCGCTCTCTAACGATCCCGAATCGTATGCCGGATACGGACCTTTCACTCCCGGATTCATCAAGATTCCTTATAATGATATTCCGGCTTTGGAGAAAGCACTTCAGGATCCTGATGTGGCCGGTTTTCTGTTGGAACCGATTCAGGGGGAAGCCGGTGTTTTTGTGCCGGATGAAGGATATCTGAAAAAAGCCTATGAACTGTGTAAATCCAAAAATGTCTTGTTTATTGCCGATGAGGTACAAACGGGAATTGCACGTACCGGTAGATTACTGGCTTGTGACCATGAAGGAGTACATCCGGATATTCTGGTGCTAGGTAAAGCGATGTCGGGGGGAATGATGCCGGTTTCCTGTGTACTGGCCAACGACGATATTATGCTTTGTATCAAGCCCGGTGAACATGGATCGACCTATGGGGGGAATCCGATTGCAGCCAGAGTGTCCATTGCTGCTTTGGAAGTGGTACGGGACGAAAAACTAGCCGAGAATGCGGAGAAATTGGGACAAGTGTTCCGGGATCGGATCAGTAAAATCCATTCGGATATGATCGAACTGGTACGTGGTAAAGGATTGTTGAATGCCGTTGTGATTAAGCCTAAGAACGGTAAAACCGCTTGGGATGTATGTTTGAAATTGAGAGATAAAGGCTTATTGGCTAAACCGACCCACCAGCATATTATCCGTTTTGCCCCACCTTTGGTGATCAACAAGATGGAACTCATGGAAGCCATCGGTATTATAGAAAATACGATAGCTGAATTCGAATAGCTTGACAACAGCCGGAGCATAGGTGCCGGCTGCTAAAATAAAAGACGCGAAGGGCGAGAGAATGCCTTTCGTCTTTTTGTATCTTTGTCGCAGGCTGATCGGTTCATACGACGGTCTGGAAAACGAATGGGTATGAAACACAATTGGAAACCGGGAACGATGATTTATCCTTTACCGGCAGTGCTGGTGAGTTGCGGTGCGACTCCCGAAGAATATAATTTGTTTACAGTGGCCTGGACTGGAACGGTTTGTACCAATCCGTCCATGTGTTATATTTCGGTAAGGCCGGAGCGGTATTCTTATCCGATCATTCGGCGACAGGGCGAATTCGTTATCAACCTGACAACCGAAGACCTGGCTTTTGCTACGGATTGGTGTGGAGTTCGTTCAGGGCGCGATTACCGGAAATTCGAAGAGATGAAACTCACGCCCGGAAAGGCCGGAGTGGTTCGGGCGCCGATTGTTGAAGAAGCCCCTGTATGCATCGAATGCCGGGTGAAAGAGATCGTCCCTCTGGGATCACATGATCTGTTTCTGGCCGAAGTGGTGAATATCCAGGCCGACAGCCGCTACATCGACCCCGAAACGGGTAAACTGGAGTTGCAGAAAGCCCGCCCCATCGTCTATTCGCACGGCGAATACTTCGCACTGGGTCGTATGCTGGGCTATTTCGGCTGGTCGGTCCGCCGCAAAAAGAGAATCAAACGGGAGCGACAACCCGACAAAATGAAAAAATAACCCCTGCGGACGGAAAATTTCCGTCCGCTTCCTATTTCGGTACAGCCGTAAACGCCTATCTTTTTTCCGACAAGGCTGCGGCCCACTCCGGCTCGCGGAATCCGACCAAAATCTTGTCGGAAGCAATCAGCAAAGGCCGCTTCACCAACATACCGTCGGTCGAAAGCACGCGGATCAGCTCTTCGCGCGGAGCCGTGCGGACCTTTTCTTTCAGGTTGAGCGCCTTGTAACGCAGACCGCTGGTATTGAAAAATCTATTGACCGCAAGGCCGCTGCGATCGATCCACTCTTCGAGCTCCGCTTCGGAGGGATTCTGCTGCACGATATCGCGCACTTCGACTTCGATCCCGCGCTCCTGCAACCATTTAAGGGCTTTCTGACAAGTGCTGCAACGGGGATAGCAAATAAACAAGGGTTTCATTTTCATCGTATTTAGGAGTACAAATATAGTGAAAACCGAGGGCTGAATCAAATTTGCACGAACCTACGCTTATCTTCCGTAAAGACGGCGAAAATCGGATACAGACCAGATTCGCTCCCTGTCTTCGCCGAAGCGTTCCTCTCCGCATTCAATAAAGTACGGCACAAGACGAACGGCAAATCCAACTTTTCCTTATCTTTGTATGAAGAATAAGAGTACGTTTCGGACAAGCCCAAACGACCGACGCTCGAAGCATGCGCCGAATACACTCGTGAACTCTGCCATGCAAAGAGGAGGAAAACAGAAAGTTAAGTTTGGCCGGCCGCTTGCCTTCCATTATTTTTGCAGAAGATAGGATACGCCTCGGAAAACTGAGAGTAAGCTCCCGTTTTCTTCTCGACTTTCACTATCTTTGCAAAAGATCGGAAGCGGTTCGACAATCTTCGCGTGCAAGTCCCGCACGATTGCTCTCACCTTTCCCTGTCTTGGAAAAACGGAACCGAAGAATTTATGCTGCAACAAACCATCCGGAGTTGGATCGACCAACTGCTCGTTTACATCGGAATCTCTGCGGACAGCGCCCGCGGCATCGACCAATGGGTCATCCTGGCCATCATCGTCGCCATCGGCGTAGGGCTGGACTTCCTGATCCGCCTGCTGTTGTTGCAGGTCGTGCGACGCGTCGTCAAGCAGACCAAAGTCACGTGGGACGACATCATCTTCGACGACAAAGTCCTGCGGCGGCTGTGCCACATCGTCACCCCGATCCTGGTGGTGGTGATGCTGCCCATCGCCTTTCCCGATCAAAACGGCCTCGTCGTCCTGATCACGCGGCTGGTACAGATAGCGATCGTCATCGCCGTCCTGCGCTTCGTCAATTCCCTGCTGGAAGCCATATTTCAACTGATGGGCCGCCGGGAGGAGTGGAAAGGCAAGCCGCTGAAGGGCTTGATGCAGACCGGACAGGTCATCGCCTTCCTGGTCGCCGTCATCCTCGTCTTCTCGATTCTTCTCGACCGCTCTCCGGCGATGTTCCTCACCGGTCTGGGCGCTTCGGCCGCGATCTTCATGCTGGTCTTCCGCGACAGCATCCTGGGTTTCGTATCGGGCATCCAACTGTCGGCCAACAACATGCTCAAAGTCGGCGACTGGATCAGCATGCCCAAGTACGGCGCCGACGGCACGGTGGAGGAGGTCACGCTCAACACGGTCAAAGTCCGCAACTGGGACAACACGATCGTCACCCTCCCGCCCTACCTGCTGGTGAGCGACTCGTTCCAAAACTGGGAAGGAATGCGTTCCTCGGGAGGGCGCCGCGTCAAGCGCTCGATCAATATCGACATGACCAGCATCCGTTTCTGCACACCCGAAATGCTGGAGCGATACAAGCGCATCGACCTGCTGAAAGATTACATCGCCCGGACCCAGCAGCGGGTCGAGGAGTATAACCGGCAACACGACATCCCCTCCGGTGAAGACAAAATCAACGGACTGCACCAAACCAACATCGGAGTCTTCCGAAACTACCTGAACCTCTATCTCAGGCAGAACGAACGGGTCAATCAAAACATGATGGTACTCGTCCGGCAACTGCAACCCACCGAACAAGGCCTCCCGATGGAGCTTTACTTCTTCACCGACACGGTGGACTGGGTCCCGTACGAAGGCATTCAGGCCGACGTATTCGATCACGTGCTGGCCGTCATCCCCGAATTCGACCTGCGCGTTTTCCAAAACCCTTCGGGCAACGACCTGCGGACGCTGACCGGAAAAACCGATACCAACCATTAAGACGCTATGAAAAAACTGCTGCTCGCCCTCTTCCTCGTTTTCACCCTGCCCCTGTCGGCAGAGGAACAGCCTGCCGTACCGACAGCCGACGAACAGGCCGCCGCTCTGATCAACGCCCAGGAGTGGTTCCGGCTCGAAGCATGCTACCCGGAGATCCGCGACGAACTGTCGCCCTTCGTCCGGCTGCTCTGCGAAGCCTCTCTGGGCAGTCATTTCAACCGGCTGCCGGAGAGCTGCAATGCCATCGGAACGCTGCTCAACGACTACCAACAGGAACTCTTCGCCGATCCCGAAGGCTCGATGCTCGGCTGGCTCCTCTCCATGCTTATCGGCAACCTGCAGGAGCTGGGCGCCTACGAACAGGCGGCCGACCTGCTCACCCAGTTCGCTGCCGGACAGAGCGAGGAAGAGAGGGCTTCGACCCTGGCGACCCAACGGTGGTTCCAAACCATGGCCCGACATCCGCGCACGTCGCTCACGAAACCCGACGGCGAAATCCGGCTGCCGCTGACCGTCGGAAGCGAAACGGTCAAAAGCCCGCTGGACGGCACGGACAAAAAGGTCCATAACTTCTATCCCGACATAACGATCGGCGGCCGCACCGAGCGCTTCATCTTCGACACGGGTTGCAGCGGCGCCAGCTTCGTTTCGGCGGAATTCGCCAAGCGCCACGACCTCGAAATCATCTGCGATTCGATTCCCGTGAGCGGTATCGGCGGCAACGGATTCGTGAAATTCGCCACGACCGACTCCATGCAGATCGGACCGGTCACGATCCGCCACCCCTACTTCATGGTCTTCGACAACGACGAGGCTTCGGACCAAATCGGCCATATCGAAGCCGTCCTCGGCACCGACTTCATGCGTCTGGCCGGCCAGATCGAGCTTCGCCCCAAAGAGGGTTTCTTTCTCCTGCCCGCCACTCCGGAACCGACCCCTGCAAGCGGGCGAAACCTGATGCACGACACCTCCTCGGGACAATATATTCTCAACACGCTCGTCGCCGGAAAAGACACCGTCCCGATGGTCTTCGACACGGGCAACTCCCGCACGGGACTTTCGCCGAACTACTACACCCTGCACCGCGAAGAGATCGACCGCAGCGGGAAAAAGCGGGAAACGGCCGCAGGAGGTTTCGGCGGAATTTTGCGAGGTACGGGTTACGACCTGAAGAATATAACCTTCACGATCGGCAACGGCTCCCGCACCCTGAAAAAGGTGACCGTCACAGCTGACTTCGGCCCCGCATCCGAACAACCCTATTTCGGTTCGCTCGGAATGGACCTTTTCGAAAAGTTCGACCGCATCGTCTTCGACTTCGGCCGGATGTTCGTTACGGCGGAATAAATCCAACGCTTTTTCGTCCCGCACCCTGCACGACCGAACTACCCGTCCCTTCCTAAAAATTTTTCGCAAGACGATGAACGCAACGACAACCGTCCTTCAGACAGACAGTCTGCTCTTCCGCCCGGCACTTCCCGACGATCTGGAGCGTATCTGCACGATCATCCGCCAGGCCCAGGCGCAGATGCGCCTGCGGGGAAGTCGCCAATGGCAGAACGGCTACCCGGCGGCGGCACATATAACGGACGACATCGACCGCGGATACGGCCACGTACTATGTACTCACACAGGACTCGTCGTCGCTTACGGGGCTGTCGTCTTCGACGGCGAACCGGCCTATGCCGAAATCGACGGCACGTGGCTCGACCAAGCCCCATACGTCGTCCTGCACCGTCTGGCCGTCGCACAGGAGGTCAAAGGACAGGGCATAGCGACCGAATTCATGCGCCGCACCATGACATTGGCCCGGGAGCGCGGCACAGGCAGCTTCCGGATAGACACCAACTTCGACAACCGTTGCATGCTCCGCCTGCTGGCCAAATTCGGCTTCGTCCGCTGCGGAGAAATACATTACGCCGGAGATCCTCGCATCGCATTCCAGAAAATCCTCTGACCGGCACATCCTGCCCCGCAAAACGTCGAACCGGTCGTTTTCTCCCACAAATATCCGGCTGCTTCCAGACACCCGAAAATGCCGACGGACGGTCCATCCGACCGTATTTATTCGTACCTTTGCCTCCGCTTTAGGTACTTCGCCCGACAAAATGCCGATAAATTTACCTTGCACGCGGCTTTTTCCGCACCTTTGCAAGAGGATTCTTTTACGATGAAAGCAGGTCTGCAACAAATTCCGATACAGGGTGCAGCACCCCGTCTGGCCGGCAACAGGGAGTGGGACGGCCTTCCCATGCCGACCCGATTCTGGGGCATCCTCGCCGTAGCTTTCGGCGTATCGCTCTCGGTCATAGACGGAGCCATCGCCAACGTCGCTCTGCCGACTATGGCCCGTATGCTGGGCATCTCGTCGGCCAATTCGATCTGGATCGTCAATGCCTATCAGTTAGCCATCGTGGTTTCCCTGCTCTCGTTTTCAGCATTGGGCGACGTGATCGGCTACCGTAAAATCTACATCGGGGGACTGGGTATCTTCATCGTCGCCTCACTGGGCTGCACGTTGTCCGACTCTCTCGCCACGCTGGTCACGGCCCGCGTCTGCCAGGGATTCGGGGCGGCAGCCATCACGAGCGTCAATACCACACTGATCCGCCTGATATACCCCCGCCGACACTTGGGACGCGGAATGGGCGTAAACGCTACGGTCGTAGCCGTTTCCTCGGTGGCCGGCCCTACGTTGGCTTCGGGTATTCTCTCCATCGCCACCTGGCCCTGGCTTTTCGCTATCAACATCCCGATCGGACTCATCGCGTGTTTGTTGAGCTACCGATTCCTGCCTAAAAACCCGGTACGCATCCGGGGCCGCCACTTCGACTGGCGGGACGGGTTGATGAACGCCCTCACCTTCGGATTGCTGATCGCTTCGATCGAAGGTTACTCGCACGGCCTCAAACCCAGCTATATCGGAATAAGCGTCATCCTGCTGGTCCTCATCGGCACACTGTTCGTGCGCAGCCAGCTCCACAAACCCTATCCGATCCTCCCCTTCGACCTGCTGCGCATCCCGATCTTCTCCGTTTCGGTGATCACCTCGATCTGCTCGTTCATCGCCCAGATGCTCGCTATGGTCGCGCTTCCCTTCTACCTGCAAAAGACATTCGGATATACAGAAGTACATACGGGCCTGATCCTCACTGCCTGGCCCGCTATCATTATGGTCGTGGCTCCGATCGCCGGCTTGCTGGTCGAACGGATCCACGCAGGAGCCATGGGCGGCGTAGGACTGCTTATCATGGCGGCGGGCGTAGTTCTGCTGGCTTTTCTGCCCGAGCAACCCCACGTCGCCGACATCGTCTGGCGACTCCTGCTCTGCGGCCTCGGATTCGGCCTGTTCCAATCTCCCAACAACAGCATCCTGATCGCCTCCGCACCGCCCGAGCGAAGCGGAAGCGCCAGCGGTATGCTGGCAACAGCCCGGCTCACGGGACAGACGACCGGAGCGGCTCTGGTAGCCCTGCTGTTCCATATCGACCCGGAAAACGGCTGCCATATCGCCCTGTTGCTTGCCGGAGGGTTTGCCCTGGCCGGTTCCGTCGTCAGCTTCTCACGGCTATCGCTCGCCCTGCCGCAGGGCCTTACCCGAAGCAAGGGAAAAGCCTGAATCCCGCCTCCGACACACTGTTTTGCGGATCCTCCCCTCCCTTTTCCCTATACCCAAAAGAGAGAAAAGACAACGCCACCGGCATCGCTCGTGCCCGGCAACAAAATCCGGAAGTGTGCTACGAACGAACACATAAATATCACCGCTTTCCCGAACACCCCGGGACACGCACCACATTGACAAAAATATCCCGACCGATAAAGAGCCCACTTATCACCAAGAAAAAACAAGCATATTGCATTATTCCGGATTATTTGCATCAGACTGCAAGGTCCGAAAATCCTCCTGCGACAGTATATCCGGAATCCCGAATCCATTTCCAAACCGCGTCAGAAAAGAGAAGCTGAACCTCTCAACGAAAAAGGAGAATCCATACCAACCCATTCATTCAATATGATCGCAAAATAAAAAGGATCGACCCGTAACGGGTCGATCCTTCACATATCTTGTCAGATCAAAGATATCTATTACAAATATCCCTGGTTCTGGCTACCGAAATTCGGGTTCTGCGTCATCTCGCTATTCGGAATCGGCCATACGAACTTCGGGCTACCAGCAGTCTGTTTCATAGTCTGCAAATAAGACACATTGTCAACCAAAGGAGCAAGTTTGGCATTGATATCACGTTTGAAACCTTGTCCCCAGCGCTTCAGGTCGAAAAGACGCGTACCCTCGGCAAGCATCTCGCGGCCGCGCTCTTCCTGAATAGCATTGAAAAGTCCAGATATCTTCGTGCCGTCAAGCAACGTAACATCCTTCTCCACATCGCTCATAGCAAGAGCCGCCAGACCGCGGGCCGTACGCAACTGGTTCAGCGGATCCAAACCTTTAGCAGGGTCCAAACGATACTGCGCCTCGGCATCGACCAGATACATTTGGGAGATACGGAACATCTTGGGTCTGTTGCGATAAACCAACGTAGTCGTATTGGTCTGGAAATTCTTGTTACCGCGGAACTTACCAATAAGAACTCCGACCCCCTTATTTCCACTGATCGTAACATTGGCATTCTTAACAAGGAAAATATCCGTACGGAAATCGGCATCTTTGAACAACTTGACAATATGCTGCTCCGGAATATAGGTAGGAGCATAAAAGTATTCCCCCAAATTCGGCTTCCAGCTGCTGTTCAGATAGCTACCGAACGAGTTCACAGTCGTCATGGTCGTACGCAATACCTCCAACTGCAGGATATTCTCGGTAGAAGTATCCTCGCGCCACATTCTTTCGAGACCTTCAGCCGTTGTCACCAAAGGATAGGTGCCGTAAAGCGACTGGGCATACTGGCTGGCCTCCGTGTACTGGTGGAGATGCAGTGCCAGCTCGGCGCGGAATGCGGTAATGGCATCTTTGGTCAGGTAAATCTGATCCGTCGGAGTACCCTGAGCAGTCACGGTTTTTTCAGCTTCTACGAGGTCTGCCTCTACGTTCTCATACAACTTTGCCAACGTACCGCGAGCCAGTTTCGCTTCCGGCTCCCACTCTTTCGGATAGGGAAGACCCAACTGATCAGCGGCCTTGTCCGGATCATAGTCCTCACAGAAAAGCAGCGCGGCACGGTGCATTACATAGGCGCGGAAGAAATACATCTCGCCTTTGTAAACATCCACTTTCTTTTGCTCGTCGGGAGTAAGATATTCATAAGCTGCATCCATATGACGGATCGCATAGTTGATATGCATCATCGTCGTATAATAACTGGACCAGAACGACGTTACATCCTGATCAGTGGGATACAAACGCCAGTTGAAAGGATAGATACCCTGATTACCGCTACCGATGCAAACATTCAGAACATCCACATAAAGGTCCGGTATCGAGTAGAAACCACCGGAAAGGAGCGCTTTCAGGTCCACATAAACGTAACCTCTCACACCCTCGCAATATTCCATGGTGTACGCATCCTCGGGCCGGATCGCCGTTTCGGGGTCCATATCCAAGTCGCACGACGTCACAGAAAAGAGGGTAACGAATGCCAAAATCGAATTTATTATCTTTTTCATAGTCTAAGCCTTGTATTTATTTTTTTATAATGAACACTGAAAATTAGAACTTAAACTCAAGGCCGAAAGTGAACTCGCGCGTATTCGGATAAGTATCGACATCGACACCCTTCTCTGCAGCCTCAGGATCCAGGCCGTTATAGCCCGTCACAGTCCAGAGGTTACGGCCACCGACCCAAACCTTAAGGCCCTTGATGAACTTCGTCTTCTCCATAATATGGCTCGGGAGCGTATAAGCCAACTGGATATACTTCAGACGCAGGAACGAAGCCTTCTCAAGCATACGGCTGTCAAAATTGATCGCCTGGTCCAGACGGGGATATCTCGCCTGGTCGCCTTCCTGCTGCCAATAGTCCCATGCCAGGTCGCACTGGTTGAACTGGGAAGAGAGTCCCATATCGGCATTAGCAACGAAATACATCGTATTGTTGAGCGCGTAGTTGCCGTGAACCCAAGAGAAGTCTGCCGTCAGGCTGAGTCCCTTCCATGCGGCTGTCACACCGAAACCGCCGGTATAAGGCGCATAAAGCGAAGTACCCAGATTCACCAAAGCAGCCTGGTTGAAATTGGAAGTAATGCCGCCGTCTGCCGTAGTCCAGGTATCCAGACCAGTTTCAGGATCGACACCGCGCCACTCCTGCATTGTCCAAGTCGGGAACGGATCACCTACGCTGTAAGCCTGCAGACCGTTGCCCATATAAGCGAATTCAAGACCCGGTTCCCAAAGATCGGTCAGCTGGTTCTTGTTGTAGTTGAAAGTCGCGTGGAAATTCACGAACCAGTCTTTCGAAGCGTAAATATCGTAGTTCAACGAAAGGTCGATACCGGAGTTGCGCATACCGCCGACGTTACCGGCACGACCGCTGTAACCACCTGACGGAGCCAACGGAATGGACATCAGCATATCGTTGGTTTGACGGCGATAGTATTCAATCGAGAGAGAGAGTTTTCTCCACAACTCAATATTGGCACCCACGGTCAATGTATTCTGGCTCTCCCACATCAGATCAGGGTTACCGATACCGGATACCATCCAAGTCGTGTAACCGCCGTAAGCCGAACCCGCAGCCATATATTGACGGTGGTTGTAGTCACCGATACCGGAGTTACCCTGTGTACCGTAAGACACTTTCAGACTCAAATCACTGATAGTCTGATTGTCGCGCAGGAACGTCTCATTCTTGATATTCCACATACCGCCGACAGCCCAGAAAAGCGCATTGCGGTTGTTCTCACCGAAACGCGAGCTTGCGTCGTTACGCAACAAACCGCTGATGAAATAACGCTCTGCGAAGTTATATTCAAGACGGCCAAATACAGAATTCGAAGCTGACTGTGCGATGCTGTAGGTCGGCAGACCGCCGGAAACTTCCGTACCCATCGCGATATTCAGGAAGCGCGAAGAGGTGATACCGATCGAAGCTACAGAGAAGCTGTTGTTATTCCGATAGAGGGTTTCCTCACCGAGCAGCGCCGTAAAGTTATGAACCTCATTCCAAGTATGCTTGTACTCGGCGGTATTGGTCCAAGTCCATTCATAGAAACGCTGGAACAGTTCACTGGCACTACCAGTACCGAACTTACCCGAAGGAGTAGGAGTTTCAGGGCTGGACGCACCGTGTGAACGCCAGTCAAAAGCATCCACAGCAAGAGAGGAGCGGATCGTCAGCCCCTTCACCGGAGTCAGTTCAATGAAAGCCATACCATTCATCGTAATACGATTCTGCCAGCGAGGCATATAGTCTGCAGTCATCAACGGGTTGATGGCTTGGGTAGCATCAAAGAAATTGAGCATCTGACCGTTATCGTCATAGAGAGGCTGGTAAGGAGGCGTAATCAACGATGCCATCACCGGGTTCGATACATACAGACCGCCCATCGATTCATCCGTATCAGCAACCGAACTGTGCTGATAACCCAAACCGAGGTTCAAGCCCAAACGCAGCCAGTTGTTAGCCCTGGTATCGATATTCGTACGGAAGTTGTAACGATCCAACTCCGAACCGGGCAGAATACCGGTCTTATTGGCATAGTTACCCGAGAAATAGTAAGAGGTCTTCGCCGAGCCGCCCGAAACCGACAGATCGACCTGATACATCGGCGCATTTCTCTCAAGAATCTCGTTCCACCACTTGTAGTCATTCATAGGATTATAGTTCTCATCCATGAACTTAGCCAGACCGAAATTACGGATAAAATATTGACGGCCGGACGCAATCTTATCAGGAGTCGTCAAGGCATCGCCCGACAAACGAACGGCAACAGCCGCACCGATATAATCCAACATCTCGTTCGCACTCATCATATTCAATTCAGGCGCTACGGCACTCGACATGGAGTATTGTCCCGTAAGCGTCACATCGACACTCTCCTGGTTGCGACGACCGGTTTTGGTCTGCACATAGATAACACCGTTGGCAGCACGCGAACCGTAGATCGAAGTCGCCGAAGCGTCCTTGAGGACGTTCACCGAAGCGATATCGTTCTGGTTGATCGTCTGCAGCGTCGAAGCCTGAATCGGCGCACCGTCCAACAGAATCAGCGGCGACGTATCGGCACCCATAGAACCCAGACCATGAATACGGATCGAAGAAGTCGAAGTCAACTCACCGTTACCGGTCATAATCTGAAGACCGGCTACCTGACCCTGCAAAGCGTCCACGACGTTGGTGCTGGGACGGTTTTCGATCTTCTCGGACTTCACCTGATCTACAGAACCAATCACCGAACCGATCTTCTTACCCGTACCATAACCGATCACCACGACATCCTCGATGCCCGTAGCCTCTTCCCCGAGAGTCACGTCGATATGCGTCTTACCGGCTACGCTCACCTTCTGGGTTTCGTAACCGATAAAAGAGATCGAGAGCGTCGCATTGGCGGGAACCGTCAATGTAAACTGCCCGTCTCCTCCGGTCGTCGTCCCGGCAGACGTACCCTCTGCCACAACCGTAGCACCGATGATAGGTTCTCCCTTCTCATCGGTAACCGTACCCGTCACCTGCTTGTTTTGCGCAAGAGCCAACGAACAGAAACTCAGTACAGTAATTAACGATAGTACAATTTTCTTAATCATAAGCGTTAATTTAAAAATTGAGTTTGAAATAAAAAGTTCCGAGCAAATATAGAAATTAATTGCTTCATAAGCAAATAACCGTATTCAAAATAATCAAAAAAAGCACGTATATTCGGATTTATCTCCTTTCAAATCCCATATTGACCAATTTAAGATCTGACTTGCGACAAAAACGGCGCGGAAAAGCCATTTGCCCGACAAAGCAGCGGAAAAATACCGGTTTTACACCCTGTCCTCATTCAACACCTTATAATATAATAAAAATCCGGCTGCAATGGTTCGAAACGAATTTTTTCGTATCTTCGCGCCGAATCAAAATCCAAACAATTTATGGCTTTTACAGAAATATTACCCGGAATACACTACGTCGGCGTCAATGACCGCACCACGACCCGTTTCGAATCGCTGTGGTCGCTTCCTTACGGCGTTTCCTACAACTCATACCTGATCGTCGACGAGAAAGTCGCTCTGATCGACACGGTCGAAGTATCGTTCGGCGAACAGTTCATCGACAATATCCGCGCGATCCTGAAAGACCGGCCGATCGATTACCTGGTGGTCGATCACATGGAGCCGGACCACTCCTCTTCGATCAAAACCCTGCGCCTGCTCTACCCCGAGATGCAGATCGTGGGCAATGCCAAAACCCTTCAGATGCTCGACGGATATTACGGCATCCATACCCTCACCCGGGAAGTCAAAGAGGGCGAAAGCATTTCGCTCGGCCAAAAAAACCTCTCGTTCTATATGGCGCCGATGGTTCACTGGCCCGAAGTGATGGTCACTTATTGCCCCGAACACAAGGTACTCTTCTCGGCGGATGCGTTCGGCACGTTCGGTGCCCTGAACGGCGGTATCCTGGACAGCCAGCTTTCGCTGGACCATTTCTGGGACGAGATGCGCCGCTACTACGCCTGCATCGTGGGCAAATACGGCGCCCCCGTACAGAAAGCCCTCCAAAAACTGAGCGGCCTTCCCATCGAAACGATCTGCTCGACGCACGGCCCCGTATGGCAGCAGGAAATCGGGCGCGTAATAGGTATCTACGATCAGTTGAGTCGCTACGAAGGCGAACCGGGTGTGGTGATCGCCTATGGTTCGATGTATGGCAATACGGCCCAGATGGCCGAGAAAATCGCTCGGGAGCTGGCCGTACAGGGTGTAAAAAACATCATCGTTTACAACCTTTCGTATGCCGACATTTCGAATGTCATCCGCGACATTTTCAAATACGACACGCTGATCGTGGGTTCTCCGACCTACAACGGCGAACTCTTCCCCGAAGTCGGGTCCCTGCTGCAAAAAATCAGCGAACGTTGCATTCCCTGCCGGAAATTCGCCTATTTCGGCTCCTATACCTGGGCTGGAGCAGCGGTACGCCTGCTGGGAGAATTCGCCCAGAAAATGAAATGGGAGGCCATCTGCCAGCCGACAGAAATGAAACAGGGATACGACGATCAGGGGGCACAATGCTGCACGGCACTTGCCAAAGCCATTGCCGAAAAAATCCGGTAGAAAATCCCGATTCGTCCGCAATAAACAGGGACGGTGCCGTCATTGGCACCGTCCCTGTTTAGTTTCTATCTCTTTCCGAGTCCTGCGACACGCGGCACAAGCCCCTATTTCATCACCTTTACGACCGCCTTTTTGATCCGTCCCCGACCGATCATCGGAGCATGGGCGTCCTCGGGACCGAAAACGACGAACTGTCCAGGCCTGATCCCGACGAAAAGCTGCGGCCGGTCTGCAAAAAACCGAATGTCTTCTTCCGCATCGAAAGGCCCCCGGGGAACACGGCACTCCCGACGCTCCCGCCAACCCATCGTTTCGACTTCGCCGGCGATCAATACCTGTACGTCGATATATTTATCGTGCACCTCCAGCGAAGCCTCCTCTTCCCGTTTGAGCTCCCCTTCTGTCACTTTCATAAAAATTTCAGCTCCTTCGATCTCGTACCGCCCCGGCTCAAGAGTATTCAAATCGGCCGCTGCGAGGTATTCCAACGCCCGCTTCAACCGGGAATCGGCCCCGCAATAAAAAGCCCAGTTTCTCAATGAATCCAAAATCATAACAACAACTATTTTTTAACCGGCCTCAACCGGACTACGACCGGATAGTGATCCGACAAATCCACATCGTACAAAACCTGGTAATCGAGACACTCCAAATCTTCGGAATAGAGGACGTAATCGATCCGCAAAACATCCATGAATCCGCGAAAAGTATAGGAATACCCCTTACCGCTCGCCCGGAAAGCATCGTCGAGGTCTTGTGCCATCACCCGATAGGCATAGGACATAGGCGTATCGTTAAAGTCACCGCAAACGATCTTACAGCCCGGAGTCGCAGCGATCGCCCGAGCGATCGTGTCCGCCTGTGCCGCCCGCAACATGCTGTTGTCGCGGAACCTGCGGAAGATATTCTTGATTTTCGCTCCGCCAGCGGTATCCGTAAGAAACTGATGCTCCGAAAGATACTTATCGTCATGCACGGTAATTGCGGTCGAATGCAAGTGGTTGTTAAAGATCCGAATCGTATCGTCCCCCACCAGCAGATCCACCCATACCGACTGCCCGTCCTGCTTCATAGGACCCAATATCGAATGAGATTTTCCGAGGATCCGGTATTTGGTATAAAGCGCCAGCGGAAATACAGGATCCCGTCTGTTCCCCTCCATAACCACCGTACGATCGTAATCGGATAACAGCGAATCCAACTCTTCGGCCTTGCTCGAGGTACGGTTGAACTCCTGTAAGCAGACAATATCGGGATTCACACGGCGGATCACCTCCGTCACCCCGTCGAAACTCCACTGTCCCCGGTCGTTATAAAAACTGCGAACATTGAAAGTCAGCAGGGTGATCACCCCCCGGCCGAAGCTCGTCTCTTCGCCGTAATGACGGCGCAACTCCGGCTTCAGGAAGAGCGGCACCTTGAAAAGGCCCGCCAGCAACAGTACGACAAGCGGAAGGGCAATGCGCCACCGCCACCGAATGATCCAGTACAACGTCACCAGCAGGGTGATTACATAAACCGCCGGAGCGACCAACCCCAGCACCGGAAAAATCCAGGTTCGCCCCGGGTGCACGAACGGTGCCAGCAGCGTTACGATCATGGCCGCACCCGTCGCGACCGAAAGGATCAGCATCACCCCGTTGAACACGCTGCCCGGCAAACTTTTCCGACGTTTCCGGGAAGCACCGTGTCTGTAATCGTCGTAATACTCCCTGCTCATCGATCAATAGCGGATCACCCCTTTGTGTTTCCAATAATAGAGCAGCAGGAATCCCCACAACATACCGCCGACATGGGCGAAGTGGGCGACACCGTCCATCCGGCCCGAAATGCCGAAGAAAAGTTCGATCACGCCATACACGACCACGAACCACTTGGCTTTCATCGGAATCGGCGGAATGAGCAGCATGATGACCGCATTGGGGTGCATTACGCCGAAAGCAAGCAGCAGACCGAACACGGCACCCGAAGCTCCGACCGTCGGCACCATCAGGGCCATCATACCGACATTGCCATAGCGGTATTCCAGCCAGCCGACCAACAGTTGCAACACCCCGGCACCGACGCCGCACACCATGTAGTAGGTCAGAAAGCGCTTCGACCCCAACTCGTATTCGAGCGTACGACCGAACATCCACAAGGCGAACATATTGAAAAACAAGTGGGAAAATCCACCGTGCAGAAACATATAAGTCACCAACTGGTAGGAATGGAACAACGGACTCTCGACGTTGAAAAGCGCCAGCGCCCCGACGATTCTGTTCCCGACAGGCAGCAGCTCGGTCGCAAGAAGCATCAACGCATTGATGATAATCAGGTTCAGCACTACGGGAGGCGTCGAAGAAAAATAGCGGCTATTATTCATAGACAAAGTAAGATTTAGATGCAAATGTAACGATTATATCCCTTCCGGCAACCTCTCAACCAAGTTTATTGCGGATTTCTTCCAGTGTGATTTCGGCCATGACCGCCTTGCCCGAAGGCGTGAAGCTGACATTCCCGCCTTCGCAGAGCTGCCCCAGCAGAGATTCGGCCTCCTCCGTCGAAATCGTACGGGACATGCTGCGGGCTCCGCTGCAAGCCATGACAGCGGCG
>OGUP01000561.1_pt1 | contig 23766 bp, 18 predicted proteins | sample 1553661 | NCBI WGS metagenome assembly OGUP01 (sample SAMEA2580026, study PRJEB22360) | human gut metagenome | biome: human gut; feature: human-associated habitat; material: faeces | place: Denmark | collected 2008/2010
AGGCACTGTCTGATCACAAGGTCCGCGTTGACATCATGGACGTCCGTCGATAACCGATAAGGAACGATTCACAGCATGGCACAGCAAGACATGCACGGCGACCCTCAGCAGCTCGAGTTGCTGAGGGTCGCTCGTATTGGCCGCGCACAGGGCCTGAAGGGCGAAGTCACCGTGCGCCTGTACACCGATGATCCCGAGTGGCGCTTCGAGCCGGACTCCGTGCTCTACAGCCAGGATGGCGAGACCGAGTACATCGTCGAGGGCTCACGCACGTTCAAGGATCGTTGGATTCTCAAGCTTGAGGGCGTCGACGACCGCAATGCCGCCGAGGCCCTAAACGGTGTCGAACTCTACGGCGAGGTCGACGATGCGGAGGACATGCTCGAGGCCGACGAATGGTATCCCAAGGATCTTATTGGCCTTGAGGCCCGTCTAGTCGAGGGCAACGGTCTGGGACTGCCCGCCGGCCAAGTGGTCGGCAAAGTGGTGGATGTGGTCGCCTCCCCCGCTCAGTCCCTGCTCAAGATTCGTTTGACCGAGCCGGTGGTAACCGGCCAGAATTCCAAGGGCGAGGATGTGGTCGAAAAGACCGCGTTGGTCCCGTTCGTGGAGGCCTTGGTCCCCGACATCGATCTGGAGGAGCAATATCTCACGCTCGATCCGCCCGGCGGCCTGATTCCCGGGCTGTAAACAGTCTTTCAAACCAATACCGAGTTCCACACTCAATTTATTCCATTGCAAAGGGCGGTCTTTCTGAGACTAATCTCAGAAAGACCGCCCTTTGATTGCTCCTTAACGTTTATACCGCGTAATATGGCTGAGCCTCACAGATAACCAAATGGGATGCCGAAGCGATCAAGACCCGTACCGATCAGCTGATAGCCGTTGCGCTAAAACTACTGCGACTGCAATAAACTATAAAAAATGTGTAACGCTTACACGTTTATGATATGATAAATGTGTAAGCGTCGCACATTTATCATAGGATATCCGTCATGAAGCTCCAGCGAAAAGCACTGAAAACGCTCAAGCAGTGGAAGACCACACCTGACCATAAGCCTCTCCTGATCCGTGGCGCACGGCAGACAGGCAAGACATGGCTTGTCAACGAGTTCGCGAATGGACAATACGACAACATCGTCTCGGTTGATTTCATGCAGCGGCCATCCCTATCCGGGATATTCGAGCAGGATCTTGACCCGCAACGAATAATCCGTCAGCTCGAACTCGCCGCCAACCAACGGATACTCCCCGGCAGAACACTGCTCTTCTTTGACGAGATACAGGAAAGTCCGCTCGCGTTGACCTCTCTCAAATACTTCACCGAGCAGGCACCCGACTATGACATCATCGCCACCGGCTCCTACATGGGAATATCCAAGCACGGCAAAACCTCTTTTCCTGTAGGAAAAGTCACCATGATGAACCTACATCCGCTCTCCTTCGTCGAATATCTGGACAGCATCGGACAAGACATGATCGCCGACACCATACGTGAAGGCCGGTTCGAGGACATTCCACAAGCTCTCGAACCTCAGATGAATGACCTACTCAAAACATATATGTGGGTCGGCGGCATGCCAGCAGCATTAAGCGCTCACCTGGATAACGGGATTCCGCAGGATGTGCGAGCTGTCCAACAAGATATTCTCAACGCCTACGATCTTGATTTTTCCAAGCATGCCGCATATACGCTGGGCGAGCGTATCCGGCTTGTATGGAACACACTGCCATCACAACTTGCCAAGGAGAATCGCAAATTCGTTTACGGTGTTGTCAGGCAAGGAGCCCGCGCCCGCGAATATGAGGAAGCGCTCACTTGGCTGACGGACTACGGAATCATTACCAAAGTCCCCTGCCTCGATGCTCTGCATATTCCTCTGACCGGATATGAGAGTCTTAACACGTTCAAGATCTATCTGGAAGACACGGGCATACTGGGCGCACTGTCCGGTCTCGACGTGAATACTCTGGTGAACAAGTCGAAGCTCTTTTCCGAATTCAAGGGCGCGTTCGTAGAACAATACGTATGTCAGCAGCTGGTAGCTCAAGGAATCAAACCCCGCTATTGGGCTAACCCAAATCCTCAAGGAAATGCGGAAATAGATTTCGTAATGGAACAGGGAGACGAGGTTTTTCCCATCGAAGTGAAATCCTCTTCCAATATTCGTGCGAGAAGTCTCTCGTATGTCTGCAACAGATACGGGCTCCACGGTATCCGTATAGGAGAAATAGGCTATAGGAAGCAATCTTGGCTGACGAACATCCCACTTTGGTGCGTGGATGGGCTGGGCGAATATCTCAAACGTCAAATCGAAAAGAGCAGGGAAAATCCAGCGACCATCTGATTCTTTTTCTGATTTTTCGGGTATGTGAAATAGGTGGTTGAGTTTTGGTGATTCTCATACATCAATTCGGGCGAGGATGCCATCGCATATCTCAATGGCACACTCGAAGAGGATGATCCCGCATTTATGCAAGATGCGTTCGGTGTGGTCGCACGCACACGAGGCATGACCAATGTGGCCCGAAAATCCGGTCTCGGCCGCGAATCCTTATATAAGGCGCTTCGCTCGAATTCGCAGCCCTCGTCCAACACCATCATGCGAGTCACAAACGCACTTGACGCAGAACTCTATTCCCTGCCGAAGCGTAATCGTTCACCCGCGCGCGGCCGCGGTGACGCGGGTCATGAAACGGTCGAGGAATTCCGGCACGTTGACGCCCAATGCGACTTGGGTGTGTTTGTCGGGATCCTGGAGCCGTGAACGATCGCCGATGGTACGGCCTCGGAACGGGCCCTCGAGATCGACTTGCAAGTTGAACCCGAAGGTCGTGACCAGCGATGGGTCGAGCGCGGCGGCCACGGCCAGCGGGTCGTGCAGTCCACATCCGTGAATCTCCGGCTGGTTCTTCAGGTAGAAGTCGATGTAGTAGTCGGTCATGGTGACGAGGAAGTCGCCGGCCGGCGTCCCCAAAGACGCCCATTCATGGGCTTTCTCACGGGTGAGCGCGGTCTGGTGGGTCACGTCGAGGCCGATCATAGTGGTCGGAGCGCCGGAACGGAACAGGTAGTCGGCGGCTTCCGGATCCTGCGAAATGTTGGCTTCCATGCAGGCGTTGCAGTTACCGGGCACGGTCAGTGCGCCACCCATGAGCACGATCTGGCCGATTTCGTCTTTGATTTCCGGAGCCTTCTTCAGTGCGGCTTCGATGTTGGTCATCGGGCCGGTCGGCACGTAGACGAGATCCTTGCCATAGGTCTTCACTGCGTCGATGATGAAGTCTACCGCGGATTCGGTTTCGACGGAGCGGTTGGAATCAGGGATTTCCACGTCGCCGATGCCGTTGTCGCCGTGGATGAACGCGGAGATTGGCAGTACTTCGAAATGGTCGGTGGTGCTGGAGTGCGGCAAACCCTGATACACCTTGACTTCCGGGTGGCCGAGCAGGTCGGTCACGGCCAGTGCGTTGCGCACACCCTGCTCGACGAGCACATTGCCGTAGGTACCGGTGATGCCGATCAGTTCAATCTCCGGGCTTCCCAGAGCATACGAAATGGCAAGCGCGTCATCAACGCCGGTATCAAGATCAAGAATCATCTTTTTCATGTGTGTGCCTTTCCTCTTTGACGGGCCTGACGACGGTCCGCCACCATACGGGTGCGTCGTCAGTTATGTATCGAACACTTTCTCATTTATGTTGTGTGTTGACAAGATTTATGATAAAGCGTTTTATCAGGAACGCAAATTCGGCACTACCATACGGCGTGTTGCTTTTATTTCCAGCAATTTAACCGTATAAGAAACTCCGACGACACTTTAATCAAGATTTATCAGCGCCACCCGTCTCATCATGATCCGCAGGTATCTAAAAATCCTCAATCCTACGCGCAGGCGGCCTGCACCAGTTTCGGCGTAAGCACTTCAACCTGCGGATTAGAAAGCCACGGGCGAGCATCCCCTGATTCCGTACCGGACTTGGCACGAACCGCAACATCAATCCGCTCACGCAACATACCCCAACAGGCGGCGGCCAAATCAGCCACGCTCTGCTCAACGGTGGTCATACGCCAACCAAGACCGAATCGTTTGAGAATATTGTCGTAACCAATCACCTGCATATCCTCAGTAACGCGCAACCCACGTTCCGCCATACGCTGACGGAAACCAAGCGCCATCACATCATTGCAGCAGAACACGGCCGTCGCACCGCCATCAATAATCTGATCCGCAGCATGATAGCCACTACCGAAACGGTAATCCCCCTCAACGCATAGCGACGAATCAAAACACTCCCCCGCCTGCTCGACGGCATCCACAAACCCACGACGACGCTCCGCAGCACTCGACTCCGCAGTATCGCCAGTCACAATGCCAATACGAGTATGACCACCCTCCAACAGATAACGGGCAGCCAAACGACCACCAAGATAATTGTCAAAACCAACGGCATCGCACCAACCGCACTGCGTCAAACGATCAATCAACACCACAGGGCACGACACAAGCGCCACATCCTCACGCAACCGCTCAGCAGCATCGCCAGCGCAGGACTCGCGCGCCGGAATCAGCATCACACCGTCCACCCCACGAGCCGGAAGGCGCTGCAACAACTCATGCTCGGTAACACGCGAATCATCGGAATTGGCCACAATCAGCGAATACCCCTGCGCGGCGCACTCATCCTCCACGCACTTGGCAAGCGCCGCGAAAAACAAGTTCTCAATATCAGGCACGATCAGCGCAACCAGCTGGGACTGCTTGGTCACCAAGCTTCGCGCGCTCTGATTCGGCACGTAATTCAGTTTCTTTGCCGCGTCGGCAATGGCCTTGCGCTTCTCCTCGGACACGCGAGCCGGTCGATTATTCAACACCAGCGAAACCGTCGTCACAGACACCCCCGCGGCAGCGGCCACATCCTTCAGTGTCGCACGATACGCCATCAAACCCCCTTAAAACGTTTCTCCCTCCAGCATAAATGCCATGCGATCCTGACGCGCCCAGCATCGCAATCACAAACAAATTCCTTTCACAGCAAAATAATCCGCATTATTTCCAGCGGTAAATCGTTTCTCGGAAGTGTTTTTTGTATACTCGCAACGTTTTGTCTGAAATGAGAGCCACACGAGAAGAGAGGAACCACCATGCAGCCAACCATGCAGAAAAACAATGTGAAACAGCGCAAGACCATCGCCATCATCGCCATGATCGCAGTAGCTGCCATCGCGCTCGCAGCCGTCGCCATCATCGCAGTCTCCAACAAGCGCGAAATGACACAAGCCGCCAGCGACACCTGCGCGTTGAATGCGAAGGCGCTCGCCACGCATCAGGAGAGCTTTGAAGAAGCGCAACAAGAAGCTGAAGAAGCAGCGAAACTCACCGTGAATGACGTGGCGGACGGCACCACGCTCGAAACCCTGAAGGATGCGATCACACTGGCCAAAGCCGTGGAAAGCGCGCCAGCATGCCCCGCAAGCGGCAATGCCAGCGACTTCACCAAAGCGACGGACGACATTCGCAAATACGCCGACAACCTGCGCAACATCACCAACGAACTCGACGCGGCCGCCAAGTCGGTGGTCGCCAGCCAAGAACTCAGACTCGAGTCCGCCGAGTAAGTCAGGTAAGCCGCCCCGACGGTTAGCGCCGACGTCAGCGCCAAACCCTACGTTTAACGGGGCCAAAGTCATCCAAGTCTGCAACTTCGCCCCCATTACAAGCATTTTCGCACCACATCGGGCTTATATATGGCAGATTCGACAGGTCGCCCGGAGACATTTCGCTTATATATGGCAGGTCATTCCGGAAAGACCGCAGTTAGAGGGTACAAAATTACCCCCTAACTAGCTTGTTTCAAAAACAGACTGCCATACATAGGCGAGATGCCTCCGTACAAACCCCAAAATCTGCCATACATAAGCGAGATATGCCCATGAATTACGCATCTATGCTGTGCAGGCGCGACCTCGCGTCGCTTAGAGGCTTGACAACACCTTCCATTTGACAAAAGTTATCAGTTGCCACGCACCAGGAGACGCAATAGGGGCCGCACCTTCGAGGTGCGGCCGTTTTTCATCCTTCACCAAACCTGGATCTGCAACTAAGGCTAGCGAACAAAATGTACGCCAAACCACACATCCATTCCCCGGCGAGGTTGACTCGCCTGCAACGCGTCTCCTCGATCACCGCTTACCGAACTTCAATTGTCCGGCTTGCGCCACACGAACCGAATTCTTACTGGCCTTGGGCGCGGTAGCGGGCTTCGGTGGCGGCTTTGGCGGGCTCCCACCAGGCACGGTTGGCAACATACCAAGCGATGGTCGCTTGCAAACCGGCTTCGAAATCGGTGCGCACAGGCTTCCATCCGAGTTCGGTACGCAGCTTGCTGGAGTCAATCGCATAGCGTCGATCATGCCCGGGACGGTCACGCACCCAGTCGAACGCATCTTCGGCACACCCCATAAGTCGCAGAATCATACGCATTACGGCAATATTGCTCATTTCGCCATCTGCGCCAATCAGGTACGTTTCACCGATCCGACCGCGCGTAAGAATCTCCCACACCGCAGAAGAGTGGTCTTCCGTATGGATCCAGTCACGCACGTTCTCGCCTGTGCCATAAAGTTTCGGCCGCACGCCCTCCATGATGGAAGTGATCTGCCGCGGAATAAATTTTTCCACATGCTGGTACGGCCCGTAATTGTTGGAACAGTTGGAGATCGTGGCGCGAAGCCCGTACGTGCGAACCCATGCGCGCACCAGCTGGTCGGATGCCGCTTTCGACGCACTGTATGGGCTTGACGGCTTATACGGCGTGCTTTCGGTGAATTTGCATGGATCGTCGAGTGCAAGGTCGCCGTACACTTCGTCGGTGCTGATGTGGTGGAATCGCACGTCATGCTTACGGGCGGCTTCAAGCAAATGGAACGTGCCTTCCACGTTTGTTGTGATGAAGGGTTCAGGATTGGCGATGGAATTGTCGTTGTGCGATTCGGCCGCGAAATGCACGATCGCGTCATGACCAGGCACGATACGTTCCAGTAACGCAGCATCGCAAATATCACCTTGCACAAGTTCGACTTGCGATTGCGGAAGACCGGCGATATTTTGCGGATTTCCGGCATAGGTCAGTTTGTCGAGCACGGTTATGTGCACGTCAGGATGGCTATGTGCCACATAGCGCACGAAATTGGCTCCGATAAACCCACATCCGCCGGTCACGATGATGTTGCGCGGCTTGAAAATATCACTACTCACGATTTCAGGGTACCGGCAGAGTTGCATAGCCATAAAGCGATTCCACAAACTGGCTTATATATGGCAGATTTGGAAGGCTGACCGTTGAGCTAGCGGCCAAAATGCACGGTAAGACGTCACTTCCACAACCGCACCATCCTCACCGACCAGCACACGGTTCCCCGATGCGATCACAGTTCTTCTAGAGCTAGACCTATCCGATGAGGAAATGAAACAGCACTCATGATTCTCCCACACAGTTTCGCCCCACCTCAACGTACTAGTTTCTGAAAACCGACAAGTTGTCATTTTTGTCAGAAACTACACTTATCCCCATTATCAATTGCAACATGCGTGCATTTGACATAAAATACACATTAATTGCACGCAAAATTAGGGCAGGTGATTCAGGTGGGCAATATTACCATTCGTATGAACGACGATTTGAAAGCTCGAGTCAACCAGACACTCGACGCCATAGGCATGAATTTCAACACTTACGTAACCATGGCAAGCATCCAGCTCGTAAATCAGCAACGCCTGCCTTTTGACACTTCCGTGCGCGCCGCGGAGCCAAACGAGCAGACCAAGCGAGCCATGCTCGAAGCCGAAGCCAAGGAACGCGGTATCCTCCCAGACGACGCGGCCACCTTCAACAGCGCGCAAGACGCCATCACCTGGCTGCACAACAATCACGGCTGAACAGGCAAAACGCCATGATTACCATCAAATTCGACCAACAATTTCAGATCGACTTCAAACGCATCTCACGACGGATACCTCAAATCGTCACGGAACTCGAATATGTGATCGAAGCCATTGAGGAGTACGGACGCGTTCCGGAATCATATAATCCTCACATGATTGATCGCCCACGAGGAATCTACTCAGGATATGCGGAATTCCATCTTGCCAAAGGGAAAATGGATGTGTTGGTGATCTACTCGAAGCGGCCGGAGGCGTCGACAATCCGATTCATTCGCTTGGGATCCCACGACGAACTGTTTGACGGTCCGTTGCTTTAGATGAAACCATCGTAGGCTCCAACGAGATTCAGCCATCGATTTCCGCCTAATAAAACATATCGAGCTTATATATGGCAGATTCGGAAGGCTGACCGGAGACATCTCGCCTATGTATGGCAGTCCATTCCGGGAAAACCGCAGTTAGAGGGTACACAATTACCCTCTAACCGGTCTGTCACAAAAAACGAGCTGCCACATATAAGCGAAATATGTCCGGACAAACGCCAGAATCTACCATATATAAGAATAAGACCACCTGTCAGAAATCTAATTCAAGCCGATCAGCAAACCGCCATTACATTACCCTTGATTTGGTGTATATACAACACCTTAGTTATCCTTGATTTGGTGTATAAATAGCACTTCGCTTACCCTTGATTTGATGTATAGTTGAGCGTGTTATTACCCTTGATTTGGTGTATTTACGGCGGTGAGACATGGAGACTTTCGAACGAAAAGCGTACGAAAAACTGGCTTCCTGGAAGGAATCCTCCCAAGGAAGCACGGCCCTGCTCATCGAGGGCGCGCGGCGCGTCGGGAAAAGCACCATCGCGGAGGAATTCGGACGACGGAATTATGCGTCGTATATGCTCGTCGACTTCTCGAAAGCCCCCGATGACGTGCTGGGCTACTTCGTCGACCTGCGCAACGACCTCGACGCGTTCTTCATGTACCTGTCATCCTTCTACGGAGTGGAACTACACAGGAGGGATAGCCTCATCATTTTCGACGAGGTGCAGCTGTACCCGAAGGCCCGCGAGGCCATCAAGCAGCTGGTGGCTGACGGGCGTTACGACTACATCGAGACAGGCTCGCTCGTCTCTATCCGCGAGAACGTCAAGAACATCCTCATTCCATCAGAGGAGGAGTCGATCCGCCTGAATCCCATGGATTTCGATGAATTCCTCTGGGCTTTGGGAGAAAAGCCACTGTCCACGCTCATCGCGGACTCGTTCAAGAAGCGCAGGCCGCTCCCCGATTCGCTGCACAGGAAGGCCATGCGGCTGTTCCGTGAATACATGCTGGTCGGAGGCATGCCCCAGGCTGTGTCGAAATACGTCGAGACCCATGATTTCAGCAAAGTCGACAACGTCAAACGGAACATCCTCCGACTGTACAGGCAGGACATCTCCAAGCATGGCGGCAGCGACCGGATACGCATCACGCGCATCTTCGACAACCTGGTGGGCCAGCTTTCCAAGAAAGAGAAGAAGTTCAACATCACATCGCTGGGAAAGGAAGCGAAGACCCGCGATTACGAGGACGCCTTCTTCTGGCTTTCCGACGCGTTCATCACCAACGACTGCTTCAATTCCACTGATCCGAGCGTGGGCTTGAGCATTAGCGAGGACCATTCGACGGTCAAATGCTACGCCGCCGATACAGGGCTTCTCACCACTCTCGCCCTGGCCGACTCGGAACAGACCGGAAGCAACCTGTACCGGGACATCCTCCTAGAACGCATCGAGATCAACGAGGGCATGCTCGCGGAGAACGTCGTCGCACAGCTTCTCCGGGCCAACGGGCACCGGCTGTTCTTCTATTCGCGCAGCGATCGCGACGACCCGTCGAACCGCATGGAGATCGACTTCCTCATCGTCGAACCGTACGAGAACGCGGCAATGAAGTACAGGGTCAGCCCCATCGAGGTCAAGTCATCGAAACGTTACCGCACGGTCTCGTTAGACAAATTCAAGGCAAAATTCGATAAGAAGGTCGGCACCAGATACGTGCTGCATCCGAAACCGCTGGTCGCGGAAAATGACGTGGTCAAGCTGCCGATCTACATGGCGGGACTGCTGTAGAAGGCTTCATGCAGACAGCGCTTTTTTGTGCACTACCAGCGAATGACGCCCAACACTTGCGCACGCACATGTTGTCCACCTTGAACACATCTGTTTGCTGCCCGTCACCCGGTTAACCTTCCAGCCACCTTTCAGACATCCGCTAGACACTCGTTCGTCCACAGCTGAACACTAAAATGTACCCGGTTTAATTGTACAGAGCCTCCAATTATAAGGGGACTATCTTTTTGAAGGATGCGACGATGCCTATTTTCTCGCCCGACCGTCACGCTTGTGCACCTTCATACGTAAAACTTACTAAGCAGCCGATTACGGGCGGAACGTATCGCCCTCTTGCGAATGACGAAGATAGCAACGCTTGCGTTCTATCCGCCCTTTCAGGTCACCATGGTTCAAAGCTGTATACGCAGAAATCAGCAATTCACGCCATCTCCGATAACGCAAGCGTTTTCATTCCCAAAGTCGATGCGCCCCATCTGCCAAAAACAGCTAACGACGAGTCCATTGACGAAGCCGCGAACGACAGTACCCATTCAGCCCCCCCATCTGCTGAAATTCAACTCGCGCAAGCTAACGAGCATCCTCTGATGCAGGCTATCGAGGTCTGCAAACAATCCGTACACACTACGGCAAAAGCACTCTCCACCGCAGGACATGCAGTTGCAAAAGCTGCCAACGCCACCGGCCACGCCATCCATACCGCCGCCACAACGGTAAAGACCGCCTGGCACACATTCACCAGCCTCAAAGCAGTTCAATTCATCATCAAGTTCTTCCAGAGCACGTATCCCCTGTGGAAGAAGCGCATGAGGTTCTCATACGCGTTCTACGCCATCGTGTTCACCCTATTGACTTCCGCCGAAGTCATCTTCCTTCAGTGGGGAGTGTATAGCGAACCAACGTACGATAAAGGCGACGAAGTTGATCAGACAACTAAAATCCTGAACAGTGTCGCAGGGCAAGTCACCAAATTCGTCAGCCAGATTTGGCTTGAACAAAAGTATCAGTTTCTCCTTAATTTCATTGGCATAGGGCTTATTTACCTTGCATTAGTTTTTGTATTAAATCGCTTTTGGATAGCGACCGTTATTTTCGGTGCCGCTATGACTGCCTACGGCGTAGCGAACAGCATCAAGACGGGACTTCGTAACGAACCTATTCTCCCCTCAGATCTTAGCTTTGTATCAAATGGCAATGGTGGGAACCTCCTTTCTTTCATACCGAAAGACCAGCAAGCTCTCGTTAATGGAGCAATCACCGTATTAATCTGGTTCTCCTGTGCCTGTCTTCTTCTTTTCGTTCTTGATGGAAGACGCTGCTTTATTCACTGCTCTTGGAAACACCCCTCTTCGAATGCTAAAAATATAATTGGGACATCATCTCGCGCACTTGCTGCAATTCTCAGCATCGTTCTTCTGGTTTCCTACACATGGAATCTCAATATTCCTGGAGCTTGGTCCTATACTCTGGCAACCAACTTAGGATACAAGCCCGTCCCGTGGAATACCTATGAAGATGCCAAAGCAAACGGCCCAGCCACTACATTTCAAAGTCTCGTAAGAGTTAAGGCAATGAATAAGCCGAGCGGGTACAGTAAAAAAACTATGAAAGAGATAGCCGCTCGCTATACTAAAGAAGCAAATAAAATTAATACATCACGGGCAAACATCCTCACAGATAGCACTGTGATTCTCATTTTATCCGAGTCTTTTTCCGATCCCCTACGTGTTCCTGGCATCTCCTTCGATATCGATCCGATGCCTAACATTCGAACTTTGAAAGATGTCACCACCTCAGGACTGATGCTATCGCCAGGCTATGGTGGCGGCACAGCTAACATCGAGTACCAGTCTCTAACTGGAATGAATCTCGCTAATTTTAACGATCAGCTTATTTCTCCTTATCAACAACTTGTGCCCAGTCAAAAAAACGTATACACCTTCAATCAAATTTGGAATGATGCATGCCAGGCGCAATGCTCATACGCTTTTCATCCCTATTTGAAGAATTTTTATCTTCGAGATTCGAATTATAAAAAATTCGGTTTCAAATACTTCCGTACAATCGACAGCGAACCGGCGTTGAAATATCAGGATCACATTGACGCTGGCTATGTCAGCGACGCATCGGCATATCAAAATGTGATCGACCAGCTTAATCAATCTGACGGAGAATCCCAGTTTATTCAGTTGGTAACCATGCAAAACCATTTGCCATACGGGGACTACTATACCAATAATGAATTCAAAGAGGCAGATACTTCAACAGGTCTCGATGAAAACGAAAAAGTTCAGATTGATACCTATGCAAAAGGCATCAGTTATACCGATCAGGCCACGGCCGCATTCCTCAATCAACTAAATATGATAGAACAGCCAATTACTGTCATTTTCTACGGAGACCATCTTCCTGGCATCTACGCATCAGAAGCAAAGTACAAAGAAAATCAACTCACTTTACACGAAAGCGATTATTTCATATGGTCCAACTCTTCTTCTTCGAGCGCTGGTTCAAAGCTATCGCCCGAAGAAAGCGATTACTCGTCTTCGAACTTCTTTATGGCTAGCGCAGCAGAACACATGGATGCGAAAGTCACGCCTTTCCTAGCTCTGCTTACAGAAGTACATCAATCTGTACCAGCAGTCGGCAGATTCGCCTCGACCGATGCCGATTGGGGTACTGGGTCAACTAGCTATCTGGATTCTTCTGGACAGTTAATAAAAAAGAAGAATCTATCATCAGAAGCAAAACATCTACTGGAGGATTATCGTCTGGTCCAGTATGACCAGACCGCAGGAAAAGGATATCTCAGCGAAAACTGGTTTAATCGAGTGCCATAAAAAGGAAACGGCAGCCAGGATGCTCTGGACGAAAAACAAGAACGTATACTAATGTTATGTCTGCACTAGAAGAAAACCAAGAATGGGAAGCAGTCAATAGAATTGTTTTCCCAACTACAGACGCGGAAAGCACGCTTCCTCTCTACGTTGTCAATTGGACACCGTCGCACCCAGATCCAGCTCTATTTGATGCCCGAGAATCTCTGGAAAAAGTCGCTTTCTCAAGTTTAAGTAAACGACAGCTCTCGGGGACTCTCAGGAATGGGATCTTTTCAGCACAAGAAGCAAGTAAAACAGAGCTTCCCGCGGGATCAGTTTTAATTAAGTCTCGAACTTCAATTGAGTTGGCAGCAGGTCAGCACGTCTCATTGTGCACTTTCTTTAACGCATTTCCGGCAAGTTACTGGCAACGCTGGACCAAAGTTACCAATGTACGTTTTATTGCGAAAGTTGGCGGCGTCGGACGTATCGTCGTCATGAAATCATCAGCCCGAGGAATCCCCTCTACTGTTACCACAATTCCTGTGGCACAAGAAGATGAATTCGTCGAAGCCGACATTAGCTTATCTGGCTTCATGGATGGCGGATTCATTTGGGCTGATATGGAATCTGCTTCGAATGACTCTTTGACCGTTACCGACGCCCAATGGCAGGTCCCCACCCAAGAAAGGCGCGCCCCTCACAACTCGTCTCTTTCAATTGCGATCACCACATTCAATAGACCGTCATACTGTTTAAATCAACTTCAAACCATTGCCGCCGAAAAAAACTTACGAGATCATTTAGATACAATTTATTGCGTCGATCAAGGAACAGATCGAGTACAAGATCAACCCGATTTTCAGCACACGAGAGAACTCCTAGGGCAACAACTAACATATATCCTGCAAGACAATTTAGGCGGATCTGGCGGTTTCTCACGAGGGATGTATGAAACAGTCAGGGCCCAGAAAAGTGCATATGTTTTACTTCTTGATGATGACGCAATCACCGAACCTGAAGCCATATTAAGAGCCCTTCAGTTTTCCGATTACGCTACCAGACCAGTTCTCGTTGGTGGTGGAATGCTGCATCTGGACAATAGAACTGTACTGTACTCTTCCGGCGAGCGCTTTGACGCAAGCTCTGCAATGCCAGCACCAGCCACCGGCACACATTACAATCATGATTTTGCTGTAAATCCGCTAAGGGATACTCCTGAACTGCATAAGAGAATCAATCCTGACTTCAACGGCTGGTGGCTATGCCTCATCCCCACGGAAGTCTTGAAGAAAATTGGTCTTTCCATGCCGGTTTTCATTAAATATGACGATGTGGAATTCGGCTTGCGTGCCAAAGAAAACAACATTCCGACTATATGTCTTCCCGGTGTCGCCGTATGGCACCAAGCATGGCATGATAAGGATATTTCCAGAACTTGGGAGGAGTATTTCGCTCAAAGGAATCGTTGGCTCTGCACTCTTATGCATTTCCCCGTACCAAGCAAAAAGTTTGCTTTCCGAATGCTTTATGAAGATGCTCATCTAGGAACAAAGCTTCTTTATTCTGCCATGAAGTTAAACCATATGGCACTTCGCGATTTGACCGAGGGTCCGGAATATATCGTCAGATGCCTCCCGCAGAAACTAGCAGAAGTTCGTAAAGCAAGAGAAGGTTTCACAGATAGTCTTGTTCTGCATAATCTCGACGATTTTCCAGCGGCACTTGCAGACTATGAACCGACATTCATTCCGTCGGATCCCAAAACCGTCACGAAGATGGGGCTCAAATCCGTTATTTCTGCATTCTTTTCTCAATCGAGCGGAATAAAAGACGCTCACCCTCAAGTATCCATCATGTCTAAGGATGCAATCTGGCCGGCTTTTAACAAAGTATCGTCGGCACTTGTAACTACTGCTGACGGAAACGGAGCGGCCTGGTTCAAGCGAGATAGCAAATTGTACCGCAAGGAGCTTTTCCGCTGCGTACATCTAGCGGCCAATATCTTGAAGCAGTGGAACAGGCTTTCTCGCCTTTATCGAGAGAGCGATTTCTGCAGCATAAATACTTGGCAACGAATTTTCAATCAATCAAGTAAGTAAAAGCAGTGAGTGGCGGTACATCAGAGTCGGTTCTCGACGTGTACCGCCACTCGCTGTTTTTACTTTTCAGCTACTTGTGGATAATCAACTCTCGGATTGAACTTCCACGCTTCAATCATCTTTTTGTACATCTTCTTTCTCAACGGCTTTGCAACATTTCCATGTCGCATACCGTTCCAGACCAGCGCGCAAAAACGCAAATACTGATAAAAACCTTCATGATGCAAGTGATAGGAAGCCTCATTACGAACTCCGTAAGAGAACTTCCAAGCGTTTTTCTCATCAATCATGGAGAAGTTAACTCCCCGATTAACACCCATATCATGGAGAACGACACTGTCAAGTACCTGCACGCCAGGGCAAGACTTCGTTATACGAAGCGTGTACTCAGCATCATCGAACCAAATGAAGTATTCCTTATACGGCAAGCCAAAAGCTTCCATCACCCAACGTGGGATTAAGACAGAAACGAAGGAGCATCGGGAAACCATGACAATGTCAAGTCCTTTAGCTTTCAGCCTTCCCCAATCCCATGTCGGAATCGGATTATTCATTTCCGAGATAGTTCCGTCAATAAACTTCACCATGGAACAGGCAAAAGGTACGTCAGGCCCCAGCTCCGCTACTGCGTTATCGTACCCGAGCACCAACTTATCTAGAGCATCAGGTTCCGGATAACCGTCATCATCAAAAATCCAAGCGTAATCAGCGCCCAGCTCATAAGATCGACGCATGCCAGCAGAAAAGCCGCCTGCACCACCCTCATTTTTCTCAAGCGTGACAATATCCAACTGCATGGAATCTGACAAGGCGAATCGCTGAGCATACTCCTGCAAATACTCCGCAGTTCCATCCGTTGCAGCATTGTTAACAATGACCAACATCTGCGGAAGTCTCGTCTGCGATTCAAGCGAAGCCAAAACTTTTTTCAACTTCTCAAGACGGTTATATGTTACGACAACGGCCGCTACTTTTCTCACGTCTGTTGACATCAGTCGTACCACTCCTTCAACATCTTCTTGAAATATGCCTCAGCAGATTCAAGCTCAGAGAACTTCTGAAGACGAGCAAGTTCACTCTCCCAAAGCTTCCTGCGATCTTCTTCATTATTCAAAATATGAGATAGTGCGGATTTTGCGTCATGTACAAAGTTTGAAGTCATACGACGGCACAATCCCTTTGGAGGAATTAATGTTTCTTGAGAACCAACATTAGCTGAGAGAACGGGCACTCCAGCACTAATGGCTTCAATACTCGTTAAGGTGATGCCTTCGTTAATTGACGAGATGAGTAACGCATCCGCATCCCGATATGTCTGAGCGACAGGAGCATCCAGCGCTCGGCGCTCTATGACTTCTTCCAACCCATATCGTTTGATCATCATGTCGGAAAAAGCATCCATATCTCCATTTCCTTGCATGATGAAACGAACTTTTCCAGGATAAGCCGCATTCACAGCTTTAGCCGCAAGAATGAACGCCTCAGGTCGTTTCTGACGAACCATGCGACCAATGTAAGCCACAGTAAAAGGCTTCGTCTTATCTCGCTCTTTAAAACTTGGAGTCTTAGCATCAGCAGTCAGGCCAACCAAAGGAGCATCTACGACTTTCTCTGGAGCAATCTGATGATCGTTGATTAACCAATGTTCGAGTTGGGGGGAAATGACATGGTGCAGGTCAATCCACTCATCATGAGCTACGGATTCCTTGGGGAACCCACCGTGGAAGTAATACTCCACAATATGCAAAGAATCAACGATCCTTGTCTTCGGAAAGTGCGTCTTGACCCACCAAGCGTTGTCGTACATCCACTGACAATGATGAATCAGAATACCGGCAATATCGAACTGCTCAAACAATGCACGTAGCACAGGGGAATCACCCGGACGCTCCTGCACAGGCATGGTCATAGGCAACAAAATAGCATCATCAAATGCCGGATCAGTAATCCATGGCTGATGCCCATCACGATCAGTGATAACAATTGGGATAAAGCCTGCATCACGAACAAGCTTCACTGTCTCCAGAGCCCAACGTTCCGCCCCGCCAGCTTGGAACCAATGCATAGCAACAACTACCGCTCGAGGACTTCCTTTTGGAGCCCTCCCCGGTGTAACTTCAACCCACGGATGTTGAACCTTTCCAGCTTTATTAACATTATCCGCATTTCGAGCCATGGTCATTGGGATTGACTTTTTTCCAACATGCTCACGCATCGTACGTTTAGCATCTCGGAATACGTCGAAGGCCGTAGGCATGGATGATTCCAAAGTATTATAAAGTTTGACAGCCTTACTGTTGACTGGATGATTGAGCTCGACATCTCTGTCCGTCGCATCATCCGGCGTCAACAAGATATGACGGACATTATGATCAAGAATCTGGTCGTCACCTGCAAAATAGTGGGGAGAGAAATCAGTTTGATTTCTGCTGACAGAAGTAGCCTTAAAAACCATAAATGGAACAAGCCCCATTTGTTCGGTAATGCCCCCACTAAGAGTAGAGGTATCTGTTAAACGCGGATACTGCCATTTTTCGCCCATATACAGCTTATATGTCAGAGTTCTCCCCGGTTGGATCAGTGAATTATAATCCACCGCACCATAAACCAGCCTTTGCATACGCTTGCTAAGATTTTCTATCTGCGCAGCGTCCTTCTCATCAACCTGGAAAAAATGTCGCATAGAAAACAGCGTAACCCACTTTCATCTCCACTAACGCCATCTTTTTTATTCTCACACATAATGTCCGGTTACTGTAACTACATCAGAAAAGCCGCCTGCCTCAGATTCCAAAGAAGTATGCTGTTAAGCAACATACTCGAAAGGGGAGAAGAACGCCTCTACTTCAAAGAACCAATAAAAATAGGGACGTGATCAAACATACATTCGATCACGCCCCTATCAACTCATCTAATTTGTTTGATCTGCAACGCATTATCATTTAGTAATGCATAATCACGAGTACGCTCATCACGAACCGCAAAGATACAGCAGTTGTCATCATTCGTGAATGCAACCATGTCGGTAAGGTTTGGATTCTCTGCATTCTGGGTACGTAGCGACACGACAAGCTTGAATTCCCCATTATTAAATAGTTTCAATGGCACTTCAAACTTCACCTTACAATGACCATGCTGATTCAGCTTAATCACATTGGCTCCAGTATCGTAAGTGACTCCGCCACGCCTTATGTCGTGCATAGCAATTGCAAGATAATACGAATTTGGCTCGTCATACTGGTATTCCACTTCAAACTGGAACGTATCATCGCACGTCAGAATCTGCTTACTAAGCGCATTAATCCGCAACATTGGGACTCTGGCGTTCAAACCTGTTGGATATTCATCCGCTTTGTCATTATCCGTGTCACGTTTATCAGCACGCATATTTTCCAAGGTATAGCGGTTAGCAACATCATCTTTGTTTCCGTTAACGATGACTTCGCCATCTTTAATAAGAACCGCCTTATTGCAGTATTTTTTCACTGCGCCCATATCATGCGTCACTAAAATAACGGTCTTTGTCGGATCTTTTTTCACCTTCGCGAAATAGTTATCGCACTTACGCTGGAATGCTTCATCACCGACAGCAAGAACCTCATCCAGAACCAGAATGTCGCCCTTAGCTTGGATAGCCACAGAAAACGCTAAACGAACTTGCATACCAGATGAATAGTTCTTCAGCTTCTGATCCATGAATTCTTCAAGCTCAGCAAACTCGACGATGTCGTCGTACATGTCCTCGATTTCTTCACGGGTAAAACCAAGCAAAGCTCCGTTGAGGAAAACATTCTCTCGACCGGTCAACTCAGGATTAAAGCCGACCCCAAGCTCGATGAAAGGAACGAGCTTACCTTTTACCTCAATACTTCCGGAATCTGGAACATATATGCCGGAAATCAGTTTCAACAACGTTGACTTGCCGCTGCCGTTACGGCCTACAATTCCAAAGAAGTCACCTTGGTGGACTTCAAAATTGATGTCTCGAAGCACATGCTGTTCTTTGTAACCTTTGATGCCTCTGGTCCAGTTAATGAAAGCCTGCTTCAAACCGCTCGCTTGCTCTGTTGGAAGTTTGAAGTATTTGCCAACATGCTCAACTGAAAGGACAACCGGACGATTCACTTCCTTGATGGAAGCAGATTGAGACTGTGTATCAAGCATCACATGACCTCCGCGAATTTACGATTATGCTTCCGGAACACATGCACGCCCAGCGCAAGCAACAGGAACGCGAGAATAACAGGAATGACCGCAATCAAAGGATTCCCTACAAGCGTCCACACGGTAGGCTGCGTTTCTGGGGCAATCAGATTGTGCCGAATATCTTGAATCGTCTGCGCAATCGGATTGAGGAGCTGTATTTTCGCAATAATCAAGCCCCATTTGCCCAAAGAATCGTTATCCATCACCATGGAAAGCGGATAAATAACCGGAATCGAATAGAACAGTACCTGCTGCAGAACTTCCCATAGGTGAGCGATATCGCGGAAATAGACATACATCGTTGCCATCAATAGAGCTGCGCCCAGTGCCAACACATACAATTCAATGAAATTTAAGGGCAATAGCAAAACTCTCCAAGTGAACTGAATCTTGGAGAAGATGGCAAAAATCACAACCACTAAAAGATTGATACCCAAACTGATCAATGCACCAATAGTGGCAGAGACAACCACGATATAGTTCGGGAAATGTATCTTCCGAAGCAAGTCACCACGATCCACAACCGCTCTCAAACCAGTTGCTGTGGCTTCTCCGAAAAACTGCCACGTACTAATTCCAAGTAGCAGAACAACTGGATACGTCGGTGTTCCGTCCGACATGCGTAAGAACTTCGCAAACACTACGTACATCACGCAAAAAAGCATCAATGGACGCAGAACGGACCATGCAACTCCAAGAAACGACCCCTGATAGCGGAGCTTAAAATCCGTCTTGACAAGCTCTTTCAACACTACCAGCGAATAGTGGTAGCGCTCTTGAATCCTCTTCACAAATGTATTCACGACTGACAAGTCTATCGACTTACGACCCCAAGATAATGCCCCTACCGTTTTCTTCGCAAAATCCTCAGCACACAATCAACCATCCGCTTGTCTTGCTACGATAAATACACCACACAAGACACAGGACCTGATAAAAAGTGAACACATCATCCAATAAGAGAAATGTATCAATTGAGCTTCTTCGGATAATCGCCATGCTGCTGATTGTCGCATGCCATTTCATCATTCATTTCAACTGGAATACACATCATTATGATTTAATGCTCATCCAGGAACCAGGATGGACGAACGCTCTCAAGTTCTTGATTGTGCAATATGGACAAGTTGGCGTATCTATCTTCTTTATAATCTCCGGCTATTTCCTAGTAGATAAGACTTTTAAAAGAAGACGTATTTTCAAAACATGGTTTCAGATGTTTTGTTACTCAAGCGGGTTTTTTATAACACTTTTAATCATTGGGGTATTCTATAAATACCCGACAGTCATACAACCGCTAATGCAAGGGAGCGAGCTATTCCGAACTATAGCCGCTAGCTTTTTCCCATTCTTCTATGGGAGCTACTGGTTCATCAGCGCATACATACTCATGCTTCTATGTGCGCCGTTCATCAATTCCTTATGTCAATCACTTTCCAAGCGCGCTAATCTAAGTCTGCTCGTTCTTTTTTCTTTTTTAAGCATCCAGATCCTCATCTTTGGACGAGTTTCCAACTGGAACAATTTGACATATGCCATTTTCGGTTATCTGATTGGCGCTTTTATCAAAAAGAACAATACAGAGATTTCGAAGCGAATGCGCACAGCCCCCATGCTTGCAGGCATCGTCTTCATGACACTGTTAATGCTGCTATTTAATTATTTCGCATCGTCATCATCACCCATTAGCAGTGCACTCGGCTGGACAAACCAAATTCACAACGGAATAGTACTATTCCCAGTAGCGATAGGAGCATTCGTCTTCATCATCATCTCACGCATTAATTTCGACAAAATCCCAAAACTTATCAGTAAAACGATAGTAGGAATTTCTTCCACGACGTTTGGAATCTATCTTCTTCATGAGAACATCTTCGGATTCAGGATCTTGTGGGAATATGTGTCTAAATTTTGCTATGCGCCCGACAGTTTGCTACTCAGAATTGTCTCAGCATTCTTCATCGTCATCATCGCGTTCTTAGTTCTGAGCTGCATTGCAAAAATAATAGATACTCTATTCGTCCATCCCCTCACGGACAAGATACTCTCATACTTTATAAAATGATTTTTAGGAGAGGTGGTTGCTCACCTCTCCTAAAAATCTCTCCTAAAAATCAGCTTAGAAAACTGAACCAAGATTCAATCACACGATATAGAGCATCATTGGAGCTGCTTAAACATCCATATCTCCCATCTGATAGGAGATTCAGATAGCTCAGGAATACACCCACTAACGTCAGTAGGACAAATACATTGAGGCAGAGATTCGAAATCCTTTCGCTCGAATATTTCTTTGCATAAAGAGTCACTGTGGATATCGCACCAATTATCAACAACCAGCCGAATTCACTGTAATATCTTGTCGAGATACCGACAATCTCAGTATCAACCACCAAAAGAACAGCAGCAAAGCCAACGAAAAAGAGGTTAATTCCCCAAATACCACTTGCTTTAGCCTCTTTTCTTACTGTGCAAAGCAAAAATGCAAACAAGGCTGCCGGAACAAAGGCAAAAAAACCACCAAAGTTAGGTTCCATAATGGTTTGCCCCATGAAGCCAGACGGCACATCTAACTGTTTCATAAATGGATAATTTGGGCTTATGTTAATTGGCTGAAAAAGATACATCCACAATCCCCATGGAATCCTCGACAAGGCATAGGATCGATGAACCATATCAAAACCAGTTAGATTATACGTAGCGCCAAAATCAAAGAAAGAATCAAACCGGACATAATTATACGCCATAGTTACCCCACCCACAAGAAGAAAAGGCACTATAACGGCAAGCGTGTTCCAAATACCTCTCACAGAGAAGAAAAACCTCTCTCTGATTTCAGACCAGAATATCGGAAAAGCGACGAAGACCACCAGAACAAATTGAGGTCTACATCCAAGATTTAATGCTATACAAATCGCACCAATCAAAAGATGTAGCTTAGACAGCTCACCAGTATCTTTTCTTGCATTAATCCATAAGCCAAGTCCTGTTAAAGTTAAAACCAAAGAAAAAAGGATTGGTAAAGAATAGATCATCGGATAAAACGCTTGTGTCAGGACACCGCTTCCAGTCACGAGCAAGAGCAAGGACACTAGGAATAGCCCGAAGGATGGCTTGATGTATTTTTTCATGAATGAGTACAAAAAGAATACCGCCGCAAGCACTAAAAATACTGTCATCAAAGCGACAGCATAATCAGTCCTCAAATCATGTCCAGTTATGAGTTTAAAGGGGACGAAGAGCGACAATGCAGGCAATGCTCCAAAATAGCAATAATATTTTCCATTATAAAAAGCATAATCCCAGTACGTAGGCTCGCCGGTTTTGAAAGATAATTGCGCTCTCGCAGATGCATCATAAGGATTTGTCATCTTCTGCATCCATTCCGGAACAGGGAGATCCAAATAAGTATGGCCATTTATGATGGCATTAGCTAAGTAATTATACTGATTCTCATCGCCTATAAAAGCTCCGCCGTTTAATTCACGAGTTGAATCAAAATACTGAGCGGGATGAATAAGCTGTGTCACAGCAAGTAAAACCATGATTTGTATGAAGACAAAGATGGATAAAAGAATTTTCTGCCGCCGTACTTTCAAATCTAGATTCCACTGATACATGTCACGAGATGTCCAAAAGCAGAACACCAAATAGGAGACAAGCAGCATTATGAGGAACCTCAAAAAAGAGAACGAAAAAGGTCTCTGAGCATTTATGGAAACAGAGTCAATAACAATCTTGTCGCCTTCTTGCATATTCAGCTTTAGTCTAAGACCCGTAACTTTTCCCGCAGGATGAATCCGGATATAATGCGATTCAGTTAAGTTCTCGGAAACATGTGCCGTGCCAAGAGATATATACCCGTTAGTATTACCTTCGTCAAGCACATATGGACTCAAACTATACGTCCCGCCAACTACGGCATCGGAATCACTAGCGACCAGATCAATATCCAAATTGTCTATCTCTGTAGGCCCATCTACAGCATACTCAATGTACGGAGTGTCGGAACCAGTAACCCTATACTCATTTCCCTCTCTTACAATATTGTTCAGAGAGGATACCGAAATCTGCTGCTGCTCAGGAAATGTCAGAGCCTCCCAAAAAGCGAAATTGAAAAGAAAAGTTTCAAGGAGAAAAACCACCGCTAACGGAATAAAAAACTTTAATCTGACTTGCCTTTTACAATCCACACTTACTCCTTATTAAACTCATTCACCAGACACAAACCAACGAATTCGAACGCAAAGATCTTGTTCTTCACAGAACGCCCCTGTCGTATCCGCGCAATTTATCATCCTAGCTTATATCACGTCTCACGCCATTCTCTCATAACCTTTGCCAAGAAGACAGCAATCATAATTGAATCCGCAGGACGCCTCGCTCCGACCACAGCAAAGGCTATAGTGTTCTACATGCTCGAGAAGAATACAAGCCCCTCCGTTGCCGTACTGCTGCCTTGCTATAACGAGGAAGTCACCATCGGCAAGGTGGTAGACAAAGGCATCAAGGACGCCAACAACATGGGCGCGGCCATGGCGCCCAGCGCCTACGATACGCTGAAAGCCCAC
>OGUP01000567.1_pt1 | contig 23700 bp, 18 predicted proteins | sample 1553661 | NCBI WGS metagenome assembly OGUP01 (sample SAMEA2580026, study PRJEB22360) | human gut metagenome | biome: human gut; feature: human-associated habitat; material: faeces | place: Denmark | collected 2008/2010
GAGTAAACTTTTTTGCTTTTGGGAGGATAATTTAGCGTTAGCTAAATTTCAATGCGCGACCGACACTCTGCTAAACCACAATTTATGGTGTTTATCTTATGTTTAAAATATAACTGAACATAGATTTATTTCTTTTTTAAAATTATCACATAAAATTCAAATTAAATTTTATATAAGTTCGTTGAAATTTTGTTTATAATATTATATAATAAATATATTATATATAAGGAATTGATTTTATGTTTAAAAAAATTAAAACTACGTTAGCTTGTTGTTCTGCACTTATGATGCTTTGCGCTGTACCTCTAAATGCAAATGCGGCGGAAGAAGTGAAAATTAACGATGCTGCTTCTGTTGCTGTGGGGGACACATTTACATATTCAATGTATATTGCTGATGCATCAAAAGATGTAATGGGTATGCAGGCATATGTTTTTTATGATACAGATTACCTTGAAATTGACACTGATTCTATTAATTTTGATAATTTGAACGGTGTGATTTATAATGGAAATCTTGACGGATATATGACTTTTAATTTCTCTGATATATCAAATTATGCAAGCTTTTCATCCCGTACACAGCTTGTATCTATGAATTTTAAGGTTAAAAAATCCGGAAATACTAATGTTACATATTTTATTAAAGAAATGTATGACAGCGATATGAATACTCTTACTGCATATACCATAACCTATGATATTAAGTTAGACGGAGAAACTGTTGTGTCAGAAAAAACACCGATTGTTGAAGAAGCGGAAAAATATATAAATACTTACCAGGGAAATTTTATTAATTATTTAGACGGTAAAGGAAATGATAATACAGATGAAAAAACGGACCATAAAGCTGTAATCGGCGAAAAAACAACAATGATGCCGCAAAATAACCAAGGCAATACGCAATATGTTGATGTGAAGAAATCGGGTTCGGGTGCATCGGTTACAACGATTGTAATCGTTTGCGGCTTGCTGCTGATAGGCGGAGCAATCGGCGGAGTTATGTATTTCAGACATAAAGAAAATACGAAAAACGGTTTGAATACTGATAGTGACAATATTGACAACGATATGACTTAAAGTGACGAACAGTTTTGACTGTTTATTGCAAAATTAAAAATTGTTTAAAAATTGTTTAAAAATTGTAACTGATTTTTGGCTATTATTACACCCTATAATCGACCTGTTTTTTTGAAAAAGCCTTGATTTTTTGAGCAAATTATTATATAATTGTCATACCGAGTATATCGGAAACATATTTTTATAGGAGGAAATTTCTAATGTCCAAGAAGATCATTAGTCTTATGTTGGCTATGGCTCTTTCTGCTTCAATGGTAGCAGTTGCAGCAGTTAGCGTTTCAGCTGACACAGACAGCGATGGTAACTATGTTCCTTCAGAGGGAACTGAAACATATAGATATTATTTCTATATGCCACAGAGATGGGAAAATGAGTTCACAACAACAGCAGGTGCATACTGGTGGGAAGGTACAGATTTGTGCGAAACATGGCAGGATATGTATAAGCTTAAAGAAACTGAGAACGAAAACATTTTCAGTGTTGATGTTCCAACGGATGTTCCTAAGCTCATCTTCAACAACTATGTTGACGGCGGTGCAGACCCAGAGGCTCCTCAGTACACAAAGGGTGCTCAGACATCAGATGTTACATGTGTAGACGATGATGGTGAAGAGGCTTGGGGTTACTGGCCTAAAACTGATGAAGACGATCCTAGTAACGAGCTTTATCCGGAAGGTATCAGAAATTTCAATAACATGATTTATGTTATTGATGAAAACAGAATTGAAGAGAACCCACTCAACCAGAAGCTTACATGCCGTGGTCAGTGGTACTACTACTATGGTAACGGCGAATATGGTTACACACCTGTAAAGGGTGACGGCGCTGTTTACAACACAGAGTATATGTCATTTGAAAAGGCACTTGATGATAAGAATAATCCTAAGCCAACAGTTCCTGAAACAACAGTTGCTCCTGAGACAACAGTTGCTCCTGAAACAACAACAGAGGCTACAACAGCTCCTGCTCCTGTTTCAAAGCCTGCTCTTACAGTAAATGCTAAGTCAAACGTCTTCTCAGATGCTAAGGCTGTGTATGATAACTCAACAAAGCAGGTTACAGTTACTTACTACCTTGGCACAGACAGAGATCTCGTAAACCTTGAGTGGTACTTAAAATTTGATAACACTGTTCTTGAGTATAACAACAAGTCAAACCTTGATGCTACTGGCAAGAAACTCGCCATTATGCCACAGATTCCAAGCGGCTATGTTTTTAATACAAGCCTTCCGGGAAAAATCAATTCTAACGCTTCTGACCTTGGTCTTTACGCAATCGACTCTAAGAAGCCATTTATACAGGTTACATTTGATGTAATCGGTGAGCCTGAAAATGTTGAAACAACTATCGACCTTGACGTAAGAGTTCTTACAACAGGCGAGCTTGACCCCGACAAAATGCAGGTTGATGCTTCAACAATGAACTCGTTCGTAGTTGATTCTGAAATTAAGGATCCTTCAGTTCTTAAGGTTGCTAATACAACTCTTACAGAGTCAACATATGTAGCGCCAACAGTTCCTGAGACAACAAAGGCTCCTGAAACAACTAAGGCTCCTGAGACAACAAAGGCTACTGAAACAACAAAGGCTCCTGAAACAACAAAGGCTACTGAGACAACTAAGGCTTCTGAAACAACAATAGCTCCTGCAACTGAAGATGCTACATCATCGACAGGCGCAACAGTTAAGCCGGGCACAGCTGATACAGCTAATAACGGCAACAACACAACTAACAATGATAACGGCACAGTTAAGACAGGTGACGCTACACTCGCAGTTGTAATTCTTACTCTTCTTGTTTCTGCTACAGGCGTAATGTTCGTCATTCGCAAGAGAGAGATGTTCTAATCTTAATTAGTAATAATTTAGATTTCTTTGGGCTGACCTGACAGGTCAGCCCATTTTTGATATTATGATTAAGAATAAATTTCAGAAAAATTGTGTAAATTATGGTTTGTAAAATGTTTTAACAAATAATTATAAAAGTTTGGTCAACCTTTTCAAAGGTTGTGGGTGTGGGCAAAGCCCACAAATACTTTCCGCTTACACAATCTGACGATAGCCAAACAGCTCCCTGTTTGGCGGCTTGAACGCAACGGCGAATGCCCTTAAATGCGATAGCAACAAAAAAGCCATTCGATATATAATGAAAAGTTAATTATTTCTTTTATAAAATGCTGTCGCCTGTTTTTCAAACTATGTGCAAGCACGCAAACAGCGTGGCTGTTTGCGTTTGATAAATCGTTATATCGGAAGATTTTTATGGGCGCTGCCCATACCCGCAATTTTTGAAAAAATTGAGTAAACTTTTTTGCCTTTGGGAGGATAATTTAGCGTTAGCTAAATTTAAATGCCCGACCGACGCTCCGCTAAACCCAATTTATCAAGTTTAACCAAAATTTAGAACAGAAAAAATACCCTATAAACTCATTTTAATATGTCTGATATTTACTTAAATTTATAACTTGTATTTTGTGCATTGACAATGAATTTTACTTATAATTCCTATAAATAATAATTTTGAAAAAAATTAAAAAAATAGCGTATTTATGAAGAATTTATCGTAAATATCGGTTGACAAAGCGCAAATACTTTTGTATAATAATCAATAGCGTTTTAATATGCGTTTATGCGGTCAAGAGGTGCAATTATGCTTTTTGAACTTAAAAGTGTCTTTCAAAATGAAGGCGAAGAAAAAACAATCAGCTATAAGCTGGATATAAGCAATATTGACATTGACGGCGTTTTTCCATTCAAAACACCGCTTGATATTACCGCAACAGCAGGAAACAGGGCATCACTTGTTGACCTTACTTTGCTTGTCAGCTTTGACTATGTTCGCAACTGCGACAGATGTGGAGAAGAATTTACAAGGAAGATGAAGTACAAGTTTACTCATAAGCTTGCCCGTACTCTTGAAACTGACGGCAACGACGACTATATTGAAACACCTGATTTTGTACTCGACCTTGATGAAACGGTTATTTCTGATGTGCTGTTGTCGCTTCCGCAGAAAAACCTCTGTAAAGAAGATTGTAAAGGACTGTGCAGTCAGTGCGGTCATAATCTTAATGAGGGTGAATGCGATTGCGATAAAAAGCAGGTTGACCCAAGGCTCGAGATTCTTAAACAACTTATGGATTGATATATGTTATTGTAAGGAGGTCTTTGTAATGGCAGTACCAAAGAGAAAAACTTCACACGCAAGAAAGAGTTCAAGACGTTCAACAGTTTGGAAGCTCAACGCTCCAACACTTGTAATTTGCCCTAACTGCGGTGAGTACAAAGCAGCTCACAGAGCTTGCGGCAACTGCGGTATGTATAACGGCAGACAGGTAATCGTAAAAGCTAACGAGAACTAATTACGGTACAAACATTATGGGCGGCAGAATTCTGTACGCCCTTTTGTTTTGCTCTGATACCTTGAATTTTTCGTGATTTTTGTGTAAAATAAGTGTGAGGTGAGTTCGTGGCTGTAAATATATTTGGTGTGACTGCCAACAGTCACGCAGACAGAGCAAAAATTAAAAGCGGTGAAATTCTGCTTAGTATTAACGGAAATATAATCGAAGATGTCCTCGATTACCGTTTTTATCAGGTAAACAGAGATTTGACACTCGAGATTAAAGATAAAAACGGCGAAATCAGAACAGTGCGTATTGTGAAAAGTGAATACGAGGAAATCGGTCTTGAGTTTGAAACTTATCTGATGGACGAGCAAAAGAGTTGCCGTAATAAGTGTATTTTCTGTTTTATAGACCAATTGCCTAAAGGTATGCGTGAATCACTTTATTTTAAAGACGATGACAGCAGACTTTCATTTTTGTTTGGTAATTACATTACGCTCACAAACCTTACACAGCACGAAATTGACAGAATCATAAAAATGCACATCAGCCCGATAAATGTGTCGGTTCACACTACGAATCCACAACTGCGCTGTAAGATGATGCATAACCGTTTTGCAGGTGATGCGTTAAGACATCTTGAAAGTTTTGCAAAGGCAGGAATCAGTCTTAACTGTCAGATTGTTGCTTGCCCCGGTATAAATGACGGTGATGAACTTATCCGTACTTTTACCGATCTTGAAAAACTTGGAGTTAATATGACCGCTGTCGTGCCTGTAGGACTTACAAAATACCGTCAAGGATTATATCCGCTTACGGAATACAATCAAGAAACTGCCGCACAGACGCTTGATATAATCGAAAAATTCGGTGATGAATGTGTTAAAAAGTACGGCAGAAGAATTTTTTATGCCGGCGATGAATTTTATATAAAGGCTAACAGACCGATTCCCGATCCTGATTTTTATGAGGGCTTTCCCGCCGTAGAAGACGGTATTGGTATGATTTCCTGTCTTAAAGAAGAAATTGAGTTTGCTGTGGAGGATAGCGAGTACAATGATGCATTGAATTATAAGGTGACTATGGCATGCGGCGAGGCTGTTGCACCTTATTTGAGAGATATGATGAAGATTATTGCAACAAAATTTCCGAATATAGAGATAAATGTTGTTGCAATTAAAAATAACTTTTTTGGCGGAGGAGTTAATGTGTCGGGTTTGGTCACAGGCGGTGACTTGATTGACCAGCTGAAAGACAAAGACCTTGGCGACAAACTTTTTATTCCGTCATCTATGCTTAGATTTGAAAATGACATTTTCCTTGATGATGTTTCGGTTGAAGATGTTGAGCGTGAGCTTAATATTTCTCTTGGAATTGTAAATAACAACGGTGACGAACTTGTAAGAGAAGTTACCACGGTAAAGGAATGATAGAAGAATGAATAAACCTGTAATTGCGATTGTAGGCAGACCGAATGTCGGTAAATCTACACTTTTTAATAAACTTATCGGTCAAAGACTTTCAATAGTCGATGATACACCGGGTGTTACCCGTGACCGTATTTACGGCGAGGTTGAATGGCTCGGCAAAAAAGCGTTTATAATTGACACAGGCGGTATTGAACCGAAATCCGACGATATTATTTTGTCGCAGATGCGCAGACAGGCACAACTTGCCATTGATACCGCAAATGTAATTATCCTTGTTACGGACGGCAAAACAGGTATGGTTGCCACAGATATGGATATTGCGCAGATGCTTATGAAATCAAACAAGCCGATTGTGCTTTGTGTAAATAAATGTGACGGAATCGGCGAACCGACTCCTGAATTTTATGAATTCTATAATCTCGGACTCGGAGATCCTATTCAGGTTTCATCTGTTCACGGACACGGCACGGGCGATTTGCTTGACAATGTGTTTGAACACCTTGATTTTACAGAGGACAGCGAGGATGACGGCACAGTAATTAATGTGGCTGTTATAGGTAAGCCAAATGCAGGTAAATCATCGCTCATTAATAAAATTACAAACGAGGAGCGCTGCATAGTTTCTGACATTGCGGGTACTACAAGAGATACCATTGACACAATGATTGAAAATAAGTACGGTAAATTTAACTTTACCGATACAGCAGGACTTCGTCGTCAGAATAAAATTTATGATGATATTGAAAAGTACAGTATTATCAGAGCAAAGATGGCTATTGAACGCAGTGATGTATGCGTTATTATGATTGACGCAGAGGCAGGCGTTACCGAGCAGGATACAAAGGTAGCAGGACTTGCTCACGAGGCAGGCAAGGCTTGTATTCTTGCGGTAAATAAATGGGATGCAATTGAGAAAAACGACAAGACAATGCAGGAGTTCAGGAAAAAGCTTGATACAGACTTTGCATTTATGTCTTATGCTCCTAAGGTATTTATTTCTGCAAAGACAGGTCAGCGTATTGACAGGTTGTTTGAATTTATTGTAAGCTGTGCGGAGCAGTCTGCAAGAAGAATTACAACAGGTATGCTCAATGAATTGCTTGCACAGGCTACAACAAGAGTTCAGCCGCCGTCGGATAAAGGCAAGAGATTAAAGATTTTTTATGTTACCCAGGCATCGGTTAAGCCGCCGACATTTATTTTCTTCTGTAATAACGCTCAATTATTCCACTTTTCTTATCAGCGCTATCTTGAAAACAGAATCAGAGAGGCATTCGGACTTGAGGGCACACCAATCAGAATTATTATCAGGGAGCGTGGCGAAAAGTAATGAATTTTTATTTATCGTTTTTAGCGTATAATTGTTGGAGAATTATAATTACTGCCGTTATAGCTTATCTTTTAGGCAGTGTGAATACAGCCGTTATAGTTACAAAGATTGTAACGGGCGGTAAGAAAGACATTCGTGAAATGGGCAGCGGTAATGCAGGATTTACAAATGTTCTGCGTTCCGTAGGAAAAGTGCCTGCAATTTTTACAATCGTATGTGACGCACTTAAGTGTGTGGTTGCGGTTATTATCGGCTGGTTGATTTTCTCGACTATTCCTGCAGACAGTCAGATTCTTTCAAATGAATTTGGCAACTGCGGCAAGTATATAGCCGGTATTTTTGCAATACTCGGACATTCATATCCTGTTTATTTCCACTTTAAAGGCGGTAAAGGTGTTGTAACCGCTGCCGCTCTTATAGCAAGCGAGGATTGGAGAGTATTTATTGCGGTTATCGCAGCTTTCCTTATTGTTTTTGCTTGTTCAAAAATCATTTCGCTTTCGAGCATAACAGCGGCTGCACTTTACGGCCCATTTACATTCCTTGCAACATTCTTATTTGATTATCCGAACGGATATTCTTTAGGCTATGTTATCTTGTCAACGGTTGCGGCATTGATTATCGGTATATTTGTTATTGTTAAGCATAAGGATAACATCAAAAGACTTATGCGTGGCGAAGAAAAGAAAATTACCGCAAAGAAAAAGACAAACGCTTGACGGACTTTTGCAAAAGTTGTAAAATAATGACGGATAATTTTATTGAAAGGTCGAATATTATGTCTGACTGTATTTTTTGTAAAATAGTTGACGGTTCTATTCCGTCTACAAAGGTTTATGAGGATGATAAAATCCTTGCATTCAAGGACTTAAATCCACAAGCACCTGTTCACACTCTTATTGTTCCGAAACAGCATATCTGCTGTGCTGATGAAATTACTGCCGATAACTGTGAGATAGTCGGTTATATATTCTCAAAAATTCCGGAGATTGCAAAATCACTTGGTCTTGAGAACGGCTATCGTATTGTTAATAACTGCGGCGAGGATGGCTGTCAGTCAGTAAAGCACTTGCACTTCCATTTACTCGGCGGCAAAAAACTTGCTGAAAATATGGCTTAAGAGGTGGAAAAGATGGGTACATACAAAATTACTATTGCAGGTCACGAGCGTGAACTTGAGTTTTTTCCTGTAAGCGATAAACTTGATATTGCAGCTTTTATTATGTTTGGCGATGTTGAAATTACCGAAGCATCTGCTAAAGAACTGTTAAAGATTTGCCCTGAACACGATGTTGTTGTTACGGCAGAGGCAAAAGGTATTCCTCTTTGCTATGAAATGGCAAGACAGGGCTGCAAAAATTATGTTGTTGCCCGTAAAGGCGTTAAGGTTTATATGAGAAACCCTATTGAAGTAAATGTTAAGTCAATCACAACCGAGAACGAGCAAAAGCTTTATCTTGGCGAGGGTGACGCAAACTTTATTAAGGGCAAAAGAGTTTTGATTGTTGATGATGTTGTTTCAACAGGTCAGAGCCTTGAGGCAATTGAAGAGCTTGTTACTAAGGCCGGCGGAAATATAGTAGGTAAAGCGGCTGTGCTTGCCGAGGGTGACGCAAGAGGCAGAAAAGATATTATTTATCTTGAGGAATTGCCGCTGTTTTTTAAATAAAACTGATAAATAAGGATTGAATTTTATGAAACGACCGTTTGCATTGATTGGTATTACTTATCTTTCTGTGCAAGCGGCGCTTTTTTATTTAGAGTCGGATTTAGCAGCGGCAATATTAACCGCTGTGTGTTTTATCGGAACGATTGTTTCGCTCTTTATACTTAAAAATAGAAATTTACGGCATACGGTGCTTGGCTTTTGCTTGACAGCAGCATTTGCAAGTACGATTTTCAGCGGATATAATATATTTGTTAAACAGCCGATTGTAGATAAATATTCCGAAAGAGAAATATATGTGACGGCAACTGTACTTGAGCAACCCACGGTGCAGTACGATACTTACAGATATTTAATTGAAACCGATAGTATAAACGGAAAAATCGAAAAACTGAAAATCTGTCTTTCAACAATTAATGAATTAAATGTTGAAGAATTTGACAGAATAAGCTGTGTTTTGCCATTAAAAGAATGTACTAAAAGTCAGATGATTGCTGACGGTGCGTTTTTACAGGCATCTGTTAATAAAAACTTTGCTTATATTGTAAAAAAGACCGATGACAAGCCTCTGTATTATCAAGCTGTAAAGATAAGAGAAAATTTTGCGGACAGTTTTGAACAAAATATGTCGCAGGATTGCGCATCACTGTGCAGAGCGGTTTTATTGGGAGAAAAAACCGCTTTATCGCAAGAAATTCAGAACGATTTTACCCGTTGCGGTGTAAGTTTTTTGATAGTTGTGTCGGGTATGCATCTTGCCATAATCAGCAGTTTTGTATTTTTGTGTATCAAGAAAATTATAAAAAACAGAGTTTTGCGTTCGATGATAATGCTTATGTGCGCATTTTCATTTATGGCGGTAACAGGATTTGCACCATCTGTTGTAAGAGCGGGAGTAATGCTTGCCGTAGTGTATTCGGGAAAAATGTTTATGCGCAAAGGAGATTCGCTCAATTCGCTCGGAATTGCGGCTTTAATTCTCACCGTACCTAATCCTACAGCTGTTGCTGATGTGGGTATGCTTTTATCTTTTACCGCAACGCTTGGAATAATATTGTGGGCAAGAAAAATTACAGTTTATATAATGGGCAAATTTGCAAAACTGAAAAGACTTAAAAAGCCCGTTGAATTTACAGTAAACTTATTTGCGGTTTCCGTTTCTGCCGCTGTATGGACAATGCCGATTTCAGTGTTGATGTTTGGTAAAGTATCGGTATTTTCAATCTTGCTTTCCGTTATACTTTCGCCTGCGGTAAGCGTACTTGTAGCTTGTGCGTTGCTTGCGGTGATTCTTTACGGCTTTGGAATTGTAAGTATTATTGCTTATCCGCTTACCTTTGTATGTGAGCAGTTAAGTAAGTATGTAATTTTTATTGTCGGCACATTTTCGGATATTCCGTTTTCTTCGGTAAACGCACGAAAACCGTATTTTTACATTTGGCTTGCTCTTATTGCGGTTATGGTGATTGTCGGATATTTTGTTAAAAACAAAGCAAACTATGCCGTTAAGAGCACTGTTATTTCGCTGTGTGTTCTTGCACTCGGTTTTGCGGTTTACTCCGTAATTGATGTAAATACAACCGTCATTAATATTTACGCAACGGGAGGAAATACGGTTACGGTAAAGCGTGGAAAAAATTGCTCGGTTGTCAGCTGCGGCGGAGAAGCAACAAATGTATATTATGCCGTGTCTGATATTATGGAAGATACGACTTTGCTTGATTTTTTGATTGTGCCTTCGGATTCGGACGGAAGTTTGCTTTATGCCGATATTTTCCAAACAAAATTTGACGAATCGGATGTTTTGATATATGATAGTAAAGGTGAGAATGAAGATAACGGTAATGTAAAATATTTTACTGTAAATAAAAGTTTTACGCTTAATTTAAATTCGGAAACAAAAGATGAAGCAGTAAGCACGGAAAGCGGTGTGTACCAGTATATCAGCACCGAAAGCACCACTGTTTTGTTACTTGACGGTAATTGCAAGGCAGAAGATATTTTGGAAAAACACAGAAAAGCAGATTACATAATTACCGATAAAGACGGAGATAATTTGCAAGATATTTGCGGTAAAAGAATTATTACGAATACCGACGATGCAAACGCAAAAGATTGCGAAGATATGATTTTTGTACGGGACAAAAATCTGCAGATTGTTATTGATTGACGGAGGAAATATGGCTGTACTAACAGATAAACAGATGGACAAGCATATAAAAGAAAGAAATTTTGCAAAGGTGTATTTGATTTACGGCGAAGAGCAAATGTATGTAAAAAAATATACCGATAAGCTTGTTACGGCTGTAGCAGGTAAGACACCGTCAGAGTTTAATTTTCATTCATTCGGTGACAGCATTAATTTTGACGAGCTTGCCGCCTCTGTACAAATAGTTCCGTTTATGAGTGAATTTAACTGTGTTCTCGTAAGCGATGCGGCTTTCGATGAATTTAATGCAAATGATAACGCAAGGTTTGCAGATATATACAAGGCAGTGCCTGACGGTTGCGTATTTATAGTTTCTTTGCCGTCTGTAAAACCTGTTAAAAATAAAACCGTTTTGCCTGCATTAAAAAAATATGCCGATAAAAACGGAATCGTTTGCGAGTTCAATACTCTTACTCAAAACGAGCTTGTTAAGTTTATTGCAAAATGGGCGAATGCAAACGGAAAATTCATTTCACAGGTAAATGCCACACAACTTATTTCGCTTTGCGGTCGTGACCTTAATATGCTGAAAAATGAGATAGATAAAATTTCCGCATATGCAAAGGGAGAAGAAATCTCTGACGAAGACATAGAAAAACTTGCGACGGTTACACTTGAATCAAAGATTTTTGCGCTTTCGGATGCTGTGCTTAACGGCAATGCACAAAAAGCCTTTAATACGCTTGACACCTTATTTTATCAGCAGGAAAAGACGGCGGATATGCTTTTTATTTTATCGCAGGCTTTTATAGACGCATACAGAATCAGAGTCGCTGATGAAAGCGGCGTACAAAAAACGGAGGTTGCGAGTAAGTTTAATTATAAAAACAGAGCGTTTGTACTTGATAATGCAAGAAGGGCAACAAAGCGAGTTTCTACGCAGGCTTTAAGAAAATCGCTTAGTTTGCTTTTGCAGGCGGAAACCGAATTTAAAAGTGTTTCGGTAAATGACAGAGTGTTCTTTGAAAAACTGATTGCACAGCTTTTGCTGACCGCTGAGAGGGGAAGAGTTTAATTGCTGAAAATAAAAGAGGCAATAATAGTTGAGGGCAGATATGACAAAATAAAATTGAAAAATCTTGTAGACACAACGATTATCGAAACAAACGGTTTCCGTGTGTTTTCGGATAAAGAAAAGCAAACGCTTATCCGCAAAATAGCACAGACGAGGGGAATACTTGTATTTACTGACAGCGATTCCGCAGGCTTTGTTATAAGAAATTTTTTGCGTGGTACGGTTGACAAAAGTAAGATAAAACATTGCTACATACCGCAGATAAACGGCAAGGAAAAGCGTAAGGCGCACGGTTCAAAAGAGGGCTTTCTTGGTGTTGAGGGAGTGAGCGATGATGTGATTATCAAGGCAATTCGCAAAAGCGGAGCTACAATAATCGGTGAAGATGAACAGGCAGACAGAGAAGAGGTAACAAAAGCCGACTTATACAGGCTCGGTCTTACCGGCAGGGAAAACTCCGAGAAATTAAGAAAAGCCTTGTTAAAGCACTTAGATATGCCGTCTTACCTTACTGCCAATGCTATGCTGTCGGCAATCAATTGCTTATATTCGCTTGATGAACTGAAAAATATAGTTAATGAATTGGAAATTTAATAATCGGAATTTAAATCACCGTTTTTGGACATAATAAAAACGGTGATTTTTTTGTTAAAGAGATTAAAATGTGATTGTATCCTGTTTTCAATCGGCGGAGTTGCTTATGCTTTGCTTGAAATACTGTGGCGCAGAAAAACTCATTGGACAATGGCGGTTACGGGCGGCAGTTGTTTTCTTACAATTTTCAGAATATATAAAAAATTCCCAAAACTGTGTTTACGCAGCAAATGCCTTATAGGCGGTGCCGTTATCACACTTATGGAGGGAATATGCGGATTTATAGTAAATGTAAAATTTAAACTTAATGTCTGGGATTACAGCAATTGTACGCTGAATTTTAAAGGACAGATTTGCCCGTTTTACAGTATGTTGTGGACGCTTTTGTGCATACCTATAAGTTGCATATGCAAATTGCTTTGCAAAAACAAAAAAATTATTTAGCAGTCACTTTAGCGTCATTATGAGTATTTATAATAAACCTGTAAAATAAATTTGGAGGAATTATTATGGAAATACTCAAAGTTGAAAATCTTGTAAAAACCTACGGAGAGGGAGATAATATTGTAAATGCGGTTGACAATATTTCTTTGTCTGTAAATAAGGGCGAATTTGTTGCTATAGTAGGCGCAAGCGGCAGCGGAAAATCAACGCTTTTGCATTTGCTCGGCGGTGTTGACAGACCGACAAGCGGCAAAATTTATATAGACGGAAACGAAATAAATAATATGAATAATGATAAACTCGCTATTTTCAGACGCAGGCAGATTGGAATTGTGTATCAGTTCTATAATCTTATTCCGATTCTTACGGTGGAAGAAAATATCTCTCTTCCGTGTGACCTTGACGGTAACAGACCCGACAAAGAGAGAATGGATTTGATTTTAAAGTCTTTCGGACTTTTTGAAAGAAGAAATCATCTGCCAAACGAGCTTTCGGGCGGTCAGCAACAGAGAACCTCGATTGCAAGAGCTTTAATAAATAATCCGGCTATTCTGCTTGCTGACGAGCCTACGGGTAACCTTGATTCAAAATCCACAGAAGAAATTATGAGTATTTTGAAAATGTCTAACCGTGACTTTAATCAGACAATAATTATGATTACGCACAATCTTGAAATTGCAAAGGAAGCCGACAGAATTATTACAATTCAGGACGGCAAAATTTTAAGGGAGGCGTAAGGCTTGAAGATACTGAATAAACTTACTGTTAAAAATTTAAAGTTGAATAAAAGCCGTACGATTGTTACGATTATCGGTATTATGCTTTCGTGCGCTTTGATTATGGTTGTTGCCGGTATGGCGGCAAGCGCACAACAGACAATGGTAAACTTACAAATTAATATTACGGGTAATTATGATTTATTTGTAAAAGGAGCAAACAAAAAAATTATTGACAATGCGCAGGCAAACAGAAATGTAAAGGACATATATATAAAACAAAATCTCGGTTGCGCATATCTGCCGCAGGCGAAATTTGACACAAAACCGTACATAAATGTGGTCGCATTTAACGAAAAATCATTTACAGACTGCTTTAATGTTACACTTAAAGAGGGCAGACTTCCGCAAAACGGAAACGAACTTGTGCTTTCGCAGAGTGTAATTGAAAACAGCAAGGCAGACTATAAACTCGGAGATACAGTTGCTCTTGATTTGGGGAAGAGAGTCTATGCTTCGGGTGACGAAATACCTTTAGATGATACGGATTATTTTAATGACACCAAAGGTACAGAAAAGCTGGTCGATACTCATAAAAAGACTTACACTGTTGTAGGTGTGTTTAATAAGGTTTCTTCATCATATTTTGCGGCAGACAGCAATTCTGCGAGCAGTTCCGCTTTCACTTTAGCTGAAGAAAATGCCGATATAAATGATTTGTTTATAAGCTTTACATCAGACGGTGAAAAAGATTATATTACAACGAGCGGTGAAATTTTAAATTTAACGGGTGATGATTTTGAGAGTTTAAAAAATATTTTTGAAGTTTATCTTGAAAACGGTGATTTTGATGAGGCGGATATAAACAAAGATTTGCTGAGATACAAAGGTTTTGCGCTAAGTGACGAGTATATGAGAATGCTTTTATCATTAGCTGTAATAATTATTGTAATTATTGCAATTTCAAGTATTTTTGTTATCCGCAACAGCTTTGCAATTTCAATTACCGAAAAAACAAAGCTTTACGGTATGCTTGCTTCAATCGGTGCTACATCAAAGCAGATAAGGCATAATGTGCTTTTTGAGGGCTTTGTGCTTGGCATAATCGGTATTCCGGCAGGCATTTTGCTTGGCGTAGGTGTAATTGCGCTGCTTGTGGTAATTTTGAACGCATTGCTCGAAAATATGCTGAACGGAACCTCATTTGTTTATGCCGTTCCATGGTGGGTAGCGGTTATTTCTGCTGTAATGTCAGCGGTTATTATTCTGTTTTCTACGCTTTCATCGGCTTTCAGAGCCTCAAGAATTGCTCCGATTACCGCAATCAGAGGCAACAACGACATTAAGATTAATAAAAAGAAAAGCTATAAATCACCGAAATTTATTAAAAAGCTGTTTGGTGTGGGCGGAGAAATTGCCTATAAAAACCTTAAACGTAGTAAAAAGAAGTACCGCACTACTGTGATTTCTATTATTATAACAGTTGCAATGTTTATTTCAATTTCAACCTTTATTGAATACGGAATGAAAATTACAGGCGATCACTTTAAGGATATTTCTTACAATATTACTGTACATGCAAACGATAAGCTGTCATATGATGAATACGAAAATGTTTACAAAAGAATCATTGCTGATACGGATATAAGTTCAAGCATAAAAGCCTGTGAAAATTATTATGGCAATATAGTGGGGCTTACCGATTATTATACGGAGGATGCCAAAGCGGCAGAGTTATCGGGCGGCGATTTAGCGTATGTGTTTGGTGTGGATAATAAGAGCTTTAAGGAGTATGTAACCGCACTTGGATATAATTACGATGATGTCAAGGATAAAGCACTTATTACGAATGATTTTAAATACTACAATTCGGATAATATTCTTATCAAGGGTAAGGAATTTGACTTGCCTATGAACACTGTTGTAAAGTTGTATCCTAACGGAACCCCGTCATATACTGAGGATGATATTAAAGAAATTCAGAAAACAGATCCTGATTTTGTATATAATCCGGATGATTATAAGTCTGTTGACCTTGTTATATATGATACAATTAATAAGGAAGTGCCGGGGTCTATAGTTTCAAGTATTATGAGTACCCTAAATGAGGGAAGTGTGCTTGTAAGTGAGGATTATTTTAAAAAGCTGTTTGCCGAGGATAATGACCATACAACAAGAGTCATTGTTATTGATTCGGCTGACCCTGTAAATACGATAGAATATATAAATAATCTTGATATAGAAAATCTTGATGTTTTTAATATTAACGAGCAAAAAGAACAGATGAATGCCATTGTGCTTATTATTGCAATCTTTGCTTACGGTTTTATTATTGTAATTTCACTTATCGGTATAACAAATGTATTTAACACAATCAATACCAATATGCGTTTGCGCAGTAAGGAATTTGCGATGCTCAAGTCTATCGGTATGACAAAGAAAGAATTTAACAGAATGATAAGACTTGAAAGTTTGTTCTACGGTTTAAAATCCTTGCTTATCGGTGTTCCGCTCGGATTGCTCGGAGGTTATGCTATATTTAAGGCTACGGGAAATACCATTATGCTTGACTATTCATTCCCGACTATGGCTGTACTCATAAGCATAGTGTTCGTATTCTTTGTTGTATGGCTTATTATGAAAATTTCTATCAGCAAAGTGAATAAACAGAATATAATTGAAACCATACGCAACGATAATATTTGACATATCGGCTTACAGGGTGATATAATCACAAAAGAAGGGAAGTGTTAGTATGAAGATACTGCTTGTTGAGGATAACAAAAGCATAATAAAAGGACTTGAGTATGCATTTGCACAGAACGGCTACAGTTGTGAATACTGTCTTAGTTTAGACGAGGCTGTACGAAAAGCACCTTTTAATTATGATGCAGCAGTGCTTGATATAATGCTTCCCGACGGAAACGGCTTTGATTTGTTTAAAAAAATTCGCAGATATTCTGATTTGCCTGTAATTTTTCTTACTGCTGTTGATGATGAAGACAGTGTAGTAAACGGACTTGAACTTGGTGCGGACGATTACATAACAAAGCCTTTTTCTACAAGAGAACTTATTGCACGCATAAAGCGAGTGGCGAATAAAAACAGTAAAAAGAACATAATTACAGTATCGGGCGTTACGCTTGATTTGGATAAATCGGCGGTGTTTGAAAACGGAAAACAGCTTGAACTTACCGCACTTGAATATAAATTATTGTCGCTGTTAATGCAAAATGCAGGTAAAGTGGTAACACGAGAACTGATATTTGAAAAAATATGGGATGTATCCGGAAACTTTGTAAACGACAACACTCTTACCGTATATATCAAGAGAATACGCAAAAAACTTGATGCGGATATAATAAAAACGGTAAAGGGAATGGGGTATCAGGTTGCGGAGGTCAGTAAATGAAGAAGTCATATAGATTTGTTGCGCTGTGCCTTGCGCTAACAGCTTTTTTCTGTATTATCTCGGCTGTTTGTACGGCAGTCTGCCTTGAAAATGTAAGGAAAACAACCAACAGTACTGTAAATCGGCTTGTAGCTGTAATGCTTGAAAAATATCCCGATATAAGCGAAAAGGAAATTGCAGAAATACTCAATGACAAAACAGCTGTCGAAGATGATATTGAGATTTTAGAAAAATACGGAATTGACTTAAAAAGCGACTGGATTTCTTACGGCAATCAAGGCTCGTATAAATATGTAGTTATTTCGGCAATTATTTGCTTAGCCTTTGGCATTGCTTTTATAGTGGTATTTTTATTATATTTAAAAATGCAAAAGCAACAGACTATGGATATTGCAAAGCGGATTGAACGCATTAACCTTGGCGATTATTCATTGCAGATTGACGAGAACAGCGAGGATGAGCTTTCTCTGCTTGATAATCAGATTTACCGTACAACCGTAAAATTCAGAGAGCAGGCAGAAAATTCAAGGAAAGACAAGGAAAACCTGCAAAAATCATTGTCGGATATATCACATCAGCTCAAAACTCCGCTCACTTCAATAATTGTTATGGTGGAGAATATTTTAGATGATGACGATATGCCGCTTGAAATCAGGCGTGAATTTTTAAGCGACATAAAGCATAATACAAGCACTGTTTCATTCTTGGTGCAAAGCCTGCTTACACTTTCAAAACTTGATGCAGAGGCAATCAGATTTAAATACGCAGATGTCGATGTAAAAAGCATTATTGATGAATGTATTAAAAATACGGCAGTAATGGCTGAAATTTGCAATGTAAGTGTAGAAACATTGTGTGACGACACATACAAACTTAACTGTGATAAAAAATGGCTTTGCGAGGCTGTTACGAATATAATTAAGAACTGCATTGAACATTCACAGAACGGAAATATAAAAATAACCGCTAACCAAAATAAACTTTATACAAAAATCAGCATAAAGGATAACGGCAACGGTATTACAAAAGAAGATTTGCCTCATATATTTGAACGATTTTATAAGGGCAAAAACTCAAGTGATGACAGTGTGGGTATAGGACTTTCACTTGCAAAGACAATTATTGAAAAGCAAGGCGGATACATAAGTGTATCGTCTGAACTTAATAAAGGCAGTGAATTTGTAATAAAATTCTTTAACAACTGAATATCAACAAAAAACAGGTTGCCGCTTAATTGCGACAACCTGTTTTTGTATCTTAGATTTCAATGCTTTTGATTGAATCAAACTCGTCCTGAATTTCTTTTGAAGGTTTCTTTGCTATAAGAGAAACTATAATATTTACGATAAGCGCAAGCGCAAAACCTAAAACAAGAGAATAAAGATTTGTTGCTTTGTAAAGAGTTACACCGTTTACGAGCGGTAAATAGTCCCATACAATAACTGTAAGTGCGCCTGTTGCCATACCGCTGATTGCACCTGCAAGTGTTGAGCGTTTCCAGAATAATGCAAGAAGTACAACCGGACCGAAAGCAGAGCCAAAACCTGCCCATGCGTCAGAAACAAGTCCCATAATACTTGAGTTAGGATTAATGGCAATTACAAAGCCGATAATTGCAACAACAACTACCGCAACCTTACCGATGTTAAGAGCACTTTTCTCTGTAGCGCTTTTCTTAACGCCTTTGTAAATATCCTCTGACACGGCAGATGCTGTAACAAGGAGCTGGCTGTCGGCTGTTGACATAATAGCGGCAAGAATACCGCAAAGGAATATACCGCCGATGAATATCATTATTCCGTTATCGGAGAAGATCTGCTGAATAAGTCTGATGAATACTGTTTCGCTTGCTGTAGCGTCAAGGTTTTCGATAAGGTAACCTCTTGCAACAATTCCGATAAGGCAAGATGCGGCAAGTGAAATGATAACCCATACGATAGCAATTTTTCTTGACTTTTTGATTTCAGAGTCACTTTTTACCGCCATAAATCTTATAAGAATGTGTGGCATACCAAAGTAACCGAGTCCCCATGCAAGGTTAGAAATAATAGAAACGGCAGAAACATTTGAACCGTCATCATTTTTTAAGAAGTTAAGGTAATTATCCGGGTTTGTTACACCGCTGTCGATAAGTGACTGTGAGAAACTGTTGTTATATGTAAGAGCTACATAAGCGATTATCGGAACCGCCATAATGGCAACAAGCATTAAAAGTCCCTGTATAAAGTCAGTGTAGCAAACAGCCTTAAATCCGCCGAGAAATGTATAAACAAGAATTACAATTACAGCAACTATAAGACCGATTGTATATACAGTGTTGTAGTTTTCAGAGTTGCCGAAAAGTGTAGCGAAAAGCTTTGCGCCCGAACTGAATGCCGAGGCTGTATATACTGTGAAGAATATTGCAATAATAATGGCAGATACCATTTTTATTACGCCCTTATCGTCACGGTAACGGTTCTGGAAAAAGCTCGGAATTGTAAGTGAGTTTCCTGCAACGATTGTATATTTTCTTAATCGTGCCGAAACAATGTACCAGTTGAGTATAGTGCCGATCAAAAGTCCGACTGCTATCCATACCTCACCTGTTCCCGCAAGGTAAACCGAACCCGGAAGTCCCATAAGCAGCCAACCGCTCATATCGGAAGCCTGTGCAGAGAGTGCAGCGGTCCAGCCGCCAAGATTTCGTCCGCCGAGGAAATAGTCCTCGTTGTTTTTTGTGCCCTTAGACGATACAAAGCCAATAATTATCATAATGACCATATATGCCGCAAAGGAGCATAAAACTATTATATTTGCTGTACTCATATTTTCCTCCTCTATTTTGTTATTAAACACAAATACTCTTTAATAGTACCAAATTTCAGCAAAAAAATCAAGTATATTCAATGTTGTAGCAGATTTATACAATAAAATATTTTTATATAATTGTATATTTATTACAGCAGAGCCAATAATAACAACGGAGGTGCTATTTATGAGCGAAAATAACAGCAGAAAGAAAAAGAGCAGATATGAAAAGGCAGGATTCTATACTGCGCTTTCTATCTGCTTAATAGCCGTAACTATGGCAGTGTATTCAACATATAATACTATATCGGGAGCAAAAGAACCTACGGAGCAACCCACCACCACGGCAGTGGAGGTAAATAATCAGGTGACAGGTATAACGGAGATTGCAGAGGAAACTACATTTCCTAAAGTTGCAAATGAAATAACTGTTCCTACAATATCGGTTACAATTCCCCCTTACACCGAACCTACCGAGCAGGACACAACAAGAAATGCCTTACAAACTATGCTTTCAACCGATTTAACTCTAAGTTATCCGCTGAATCAGAAAAACATTATAAGAGAATACAGCGAGAAAACAGTGTATTATAAAAGTCTTAATGTATGGAAATCGCATCTCGGAGTGGATTTTGCGGGTGAGATAGGCGATGAAGTAACCGCAATGACAGGCGGTGCGGTAATAAAGGTTGACGAGGATAAACTGTACGGAAAAACGGTAGAGATTGCAACCGATAATGCCGTAGTTATTTACAGCGGATTAAACGGAATAACCGTAAAAGAAGGCGATTCGGTAGAAAACGGACAGAAAATCGGTGTAATAGGTGCAGTTCCTTGTGAAGTACACGACAAAAATCATATTCATGTTGCCGTTAAGATAGACAGACAATTTGCAGACCCGCTTTCATTTATCAGCAACGGGGAATAAAATCTCCGTTTTTATCATAGATATAATTATAGCACGCCCTCGTATCGTTTCAGGGGCAAACAAAAAAGTGATGGTTGATTTCAGCCATCACTTTTATCTTATTCGTATTCACGATTTACAATTTTACAAAGTACGGTTATCTTTCGCTCTGATGCCATTCTTCATTGCCAAAGATAAAATCATCAATATCCATTACAATAATTCTCATAAAAACACCTCCTATATTATAGTAAACAATACCATTATATTCAGGAAGTGCAGGAATTATACAGGATTACTTGTTAATAATATTTAAGTATTCACAAATAATGTCAACTGCCTGCTCGGTAGAAAGAGCTGTACTGTTAATGCACAAATCATAGTTATCTGCCAAGCCCCACTTTTTTCCTGAATAGAAACTGTAGTAGTTTGCTCTGTTTTTGTCTGCTTTTAATACTGCCTGCTTTGCACGAGCGGGATCAATACTTTGTCTTTCGACTGCTCTCTTAGTTCTTACATCAATGTCAGCATAGATATAAATCTTAGCGAGGTTTTGGTGATCCTTCAAAACATAATCCGCACATCTGCCAACGAATACGCATGGACCTTCATTGGCAAGCTGCTTGATAATCTTGTGCTGTAAAATGTAGAGCTTGTCATTAACAGGTAAATCACCCATAGATGAAAAACCGTTACCGTAATTATAAAGTCCTAATGAAAGAGAGTACAAAAGGCTGTTTGTAGCCTTCTCATCAACATTTTCAAATACTTCAGGACTAATTCCGCTCTCTTTGGCTGCTAAAGATATAAGCTCCTTATCATAGAATGGAATGCCAAGGCGTTCTGAAAGAGCCTTTCCTATGTTGTGACCGCCTGAACCGTACTGTCTTGTAATTGTAATAATGTTATTGCAGCTCATATCATAACCTCCGGTGCAAAGAAATGTATGGAAAAGTAACTTGTATTACTTACTCTATACATATATATAATATCATAAATTTTTAAAAAATCAAATGAATTATACAATTTTTACAAAATTTGTGTAATCAATATAAATTGATTTGAGTTGCTTTGTGCACTATTACCATATAGCATATAAGAAATATATTGAGTTTGTACGAAGTCTGTCTGATATATAAACTATACAGTTGAAATAAGTAATTGCCTGTAATACAGTTATTTATCAATATAAGACTTTATCTTAAGATTACATATATACTATTAAAGATAAAAGCAATTTTTGAAATTAAATCAGTTTTCAATTTAATAATCGTGATACTTGATTTTATTAGATATATATGTAAGAGAGTATTATTTCAGACTAAAAATAGTATATTCCATATATGTAAACACTATATATTGAGTTTATAAGGATAAAGTAAAAATTATTTAAAATTTTTTGAAAAAAATTGAAAAAAGGGGTTGCAATTTGTAAAAAGGAGTGATATAATATCAAAGTCGCTTGAGGAAAGCACAAACAACAGAAAGGTTTGAAAACACAGAAAAAAGCTTTTAAAAGTAATGAAAGAGATTTCAAAAAACTTTTTAAAAACTTTGAAAAAAGTGTTGACAAACGAAAATGAATGTGATATAATAATTCACGCACTGTTGAGAGAGGTTCGGTAAGAACCGACAAAAAACTTTCCAAAAAGTGCGTAGGACCTTGAAAATTAAACAACGAGAAAGATAAAGGAACCCGTAATACTTTGAGGATACTCAAAGATTTACAGTGAGATGCACACAACAAAGCATCAAGAAATTACGGATACGTTAGTATTCGGAATGAGCGATTAAAGCTCTGAAATTGATAGTAAGCGAAAGCTTAATATACAAATTTTAGAGAGTTTGATCCTGGCTCAGGACGAACGCTGGCGGCGTGCCTAACACATGCAAGTCGAACGGAACTTCTTTAAAGGATTTCTTCGGAATGAATTTGATTAAGTTTAGTGGCGGACGGGTGAGTAACGCGTGAGTAACCTGCCTCTAAGAGGGGAATAACATTCTGAAAAGAATGCTAATACCGCATAATATATATTTATCGCATGGTAGATATATCAAAGATTTATCGCTTAGAGATGGACTCGCGTCCGATTAGTTAGTTGGTGAGGTAACGGCTCACCAAGACCGCGATCGGTAGCCGGACTGAGAGGTTGAACGGCCACATTGGGACTGAGACACGGCCCAGACTCCTACGGGAGGCAGCAGTGGGGGATATTGCGCAATGGGGGAAACCCTGACGCAGCAACGCCGCGTGAAGGATGAAGGTCTTCGGATTGTAAACTTCTTTTATTAAGGACGAAGAAAGTGACGGTACTTAATGAATAAGCTCCGGCTAACTACGTGCCAGCAGCCGCGGTAATACGTAGGGAGCAAGCGTTGTCCGGATTTACTGGGTGTAAAGGGTGCGTAGGCGGCTTTGCAAGTCAGATGTGAAATCTATGGGCTCAACCCATAGCCTGCATTTGAAACTGCAGAGCTTGAGTGAAGTAGAGGCAGGCGGAATTCCCCGTGTAGCGGTGAAATGCGTAGAGATGGGGAGGAACACCAGTGGCGAAGGCGGCCTGCTGGGCTTTAACTGACGCTGAGGCACGAAAGCGTGGGTAGCAAACAGGATTAGATACCCTGGTAGTCCACGCTGTAAACGATGATTACTAGGTGTGGGGGGTCTGACCCCTTCCGTGCCGGAGTTAACACAATAAGTAATCCACCTGGGGAGTACGGCCGCAAGGTTGAAACTCAAAGGAATTGACGGGGGCCCGCAC
>OGUP01000574.1_pt1 | contig 23513 bp, 15 predicted proteins | sample 1553661 | NCBI WGS metagenome assembly OGUP01 (sample SAMEA2580026, study PRJEB22360) | human gut metagenome | biome: human gut; feature: human-associated habitat; material: faeces | place: Denmark | collected 2008/2010
GCCTGCCGGCGCAACAGGGAGTTCGGCATCACCGTAAGCCACCGTAACACGATAAGCTTGTCCGTCTACTTGTACGGTGAGAGTTTTCGGTTTGGCGTCTTCCAACGGAGATTTATCCCGTTCGGTACGACGCTTGGCAACATCTTCCAGGAAGTCTTCTTTCGCTTTGCCACTTTTATAAGCCTCGTATTGTGCAGGATGCATGGCATATTCAAAGAGTTCCTCATCGTCCTGCCCTGTCTCCCACTTCTGCTCTTTCATCAATTTACGATATTTATCGAGCGCATCGGGATAGTTATCCTGCGGATTGCCATCGAAGAACTTACGGCCTTCGCGTTCGGCTTTCTCGATAATTTCGGGAGCCAATTGCCCCGGCAGACGTCCTGCTTTACCCAAAATCATATCCCAGATATCATCGGCAATCATTCCCCAACGGTCTTTACCTTTCTCCATAGCGATCACGTTCATCATAGCCAGATTCTTGACGTATTGGCTGAACGGCGTCACCAAAGGAGGATAGCCCACACGGGGCCATACATAAGCCACTTCGTTGAACAGTTTGATAAGCAGTTGATCCTGCGTCATAAAGGGCAGATTGTGTTTCGCTTTGTATTTGTTGATAGACTCTAAATTAGTTTCCAAATCGGCCATAAGGCTGCCCATCATACCACCCGGGAGCCCAGGAGCAATCAGTAGAGAATTCATCAGGCGGTTCTTCGGACTGATGTAGAGACCGAGAAAATCGTCCATAAATTCCTGCACCAAAGCACGTACTTTCATGTAAGCCTCCATATTGATCTCCGGCACCTGGAATCCTGCATCTTTCAGCATGGCCTGCACACTGAGCAGATCGGCATGTCCGGTTCCCCACGAGAGGGGTTCCATCCCTACGTCGATATAGTCGCATCCGGCTTCACAGACTTCGAGAATGCTTGCCATATTGAAACCGGGCCCGGCATGGCTATGATACTGAATGGGGATTTCGGGATGCGCAGCCTTGATATTGGCTACTATTCTACCCAAAGAAACGGGACGGCCGATGCCTGCCATATCCTTGATACAAATTTCATCGGCTCCCAATTTGATTAATTCCAAAGCCATGTTGGTGTAATACTCCACCGTGTGAATGGGGGAATGGGTAATGCAGAGCGAGCATTGCGAAATCATACCGGCATCGTGGGCGTAGGTAATAGAGGGAGCAATGTTACGGACATCATTCAATCCGCAGAAAGTACGTGTGATGTCAGTACCCTGAGCTTTCTTTACCTTATAGAAGAGTTTACGCACATCGGCAGGAACAGGACTCATGCGAAGTCCGTTGAGAGCACGATCGAGCATATGAGTTTGTATACCGGCTTCGTGGAAAGGTTTTGTCCAGTCACGGACAGCACGGTTGGGATTTTCACCAAATAAAAGATTTACTTGTTCAAAACCACCGCCATTGGTTTCAACACGGGCAAAACATCCCATTTCGATAATAGCAGGAGCTACTTTAACGAGCTGGTCTACACGGGGTACATACTTTCCGGCACTCTGCCACATGTCTCTGAAAACCAAGCTGAATTTGATTTCTTTTTTCATATTCCTAATTAGTTGTGTTTTACAATTTTTCTACTTTCGATACTTTACCCTTGCCTTGGGTTACTACATTGACGGCGGCAGTAATGGCAGCTAAGATATTACCGGGAATAGCCGCAGGAACGCGGGAAGCCTGTTTGGCAGGTACGACTTCTTCCGGAGCATATTTGTTGACCAACGAAATCAATAGTTTACCCAGATAAATGACGATAAGTAAAATTACGAACACAGTAGCCATACCGACTACCATCAGCAAAAACGCTGTTTCTAAGTTTTCCATATAATAAATTATTAGTTGTTTGATCGATTTTTCAAAAAATCGTTCGAAATTACCAATAAAAGAAGAAAAAATAAAGGAGGAAAAGAATAAAAAAAGCTAAATCGCAATTAGAAATAATGTGCCAATAAATAATGTGCCAATAGGACAATGTGCCAATGTGACAATATGCCAATAAAAAGAATGCGTTAATGAGATAATGGGATAATATACCAATGTGCCAATCAGCATTCGCTATAACAGCGCAGCTAATTGGCACATTGGCATATTCTCCTATTGGCACATTATTAAAACTCGCTCGTGAAATGGAATTTGATGTTCTTAAAATCTATTTGTGCCATTTGCAATACATAATTGGAGTCGGCAAGGAACACATCGCGCCCTTCACGGTCTTTTGCCATGTATTGATATTTGCGCTTCTTGAAAGCTTCCAGTTCTTCGGGATCATCACTTTCAATCCAGCAGGCTTTATAAAGGCTTAACGGTTCCCAACGGCACGAAGCGTTATATTCATTGAGCAGACGATATTGGATTACCTCAAACTGGAGTTGCCCCACCGTACCGACGATTTTGCGACCGTTGAACTGATTGACGAACAACTGTGCCACACCCTCGTCCATCAACTGATCGATACCTTTGGCAAGTTGTTTCTGTTTCATCGGATCGGCATTCTCTATGTATTTGAACATCTCCGGAGAGAAACTGGGTAATCCACGGAAATGCAATTGCTCGCCCTCTGTCAGCGTATCACCGATTTTGAAAGTTCCGTTATCCGGCAGACCGATAATATCACCGGCATACGCTTCATCAATTGTCGTTTTGCGCTGCGCCATAAACTGGGTAGGCGATGAAAAACGCATCGTCTTGCCATGACGCACGTGCAAATAGGGTGCATTACGCGTAAACTTACCCGAACAGATTTTACAGAAAGCGATACACGAACGGTGATTCGGATCGATATTGGCCGTAATCTTAAAAACGAATCCGGTAAACTTCGGTTCATCCGGTTCCACCTCACGCTCCTCGGCCTGCACAGGACGGGGACTCGGAGCAATCTCTACGAAACAGTTCAAAAGTTCCTGAACACCGAAGTTATTCAATGCCGAACCGAAAAACACAGGAGCGCATTCTCCTGCCAGATAAGTCTCGTTATCGAATTCAGGATAAACACCTTCAATCAATTCCAGATCACCACGTAGTTTATCTGCCAGTGTTTCACCAATCTGCTTGTCCAGTTCATCGCTGTTGATATCGACTTCCACTTTCTCCGTCACCACCTGTTTCGAGGGTTGATAAAGATCTAACTTATTCTCATATATATTATATACGCCTTTAAAACGCGGTCCCTGCTCTATCGGCCAAGAAAGCGGACGTACCTGAATCATCAGTTCTTCTTCCAGCTCATCGAGCAGATCGAACGGATCTTTTCCCTCGCGGTCCATTTTATTGACGAAGATGATAACAGGCGTATTACGCATGCGGCATACCTCCATCAACTTACGCGTTTGCGTCTCCACACCTTTGGCACCGTCCACCACAATGATAACACTGTCTACGGCAGTCAGTGTACGATAAGTATCTTCGGCAAAGTCTTGGTGACCCGGGGTATCGAGGATGTTAATCTTATAATCACGGTAGTCAAACTCCATCACGGAGGTGGTTACCGAAATACCACGCTGTTTCTCGATCTCCATCCAGTCCGAGGTTGCCGTCTTTTTGATTTTATTACTTTTCACCGCACCGGCCACCTGTATCTGTCCACCAAAAAGCAATAACTTTTCTGTCAAAGATGTCTTACCGGCATCCGGGTGCGCAATAATAGCGAATGTCCGCCTTCTTTGTATTTCTGTATTTTCTGCCATATTGTAAATTAGTCATTCAATAGTGCCACGCAACGCGCAAGGCTCTCTTCCCAATGTGGGATTTCAATATCGAAAGTGGTTTTAATCTTTGTCTTATCCAATACGGAATAGGCCGGACGGGGAGCTTTTGCCGGATAATCCGCCGTATGAAGCGGACGCACTTTGCAAGTGGTAATACCCGCCAGACGATGAATTGCCTTCGTAAAATCATACCATGAACAGACGCCTTCATCGCTGAAATGATAAATTCCGGGCACTACACCTTTATTTATAATAGCATAAATGGCAGATGCCAGATCGTTGGCATAAGTCGGCGTTCCCACTTGGTCGAAAACAACTCCGAGATTGTCACGCTCACGTCCCAGACGCATCATGGTCTTTACGAAATTATTTCCATAGATGGAATAAAGCCATGCTGTACGGATTATAACCGCCTTCTCGCATCCTTCGGCAACAGCCTGCTCTCCCGCCAACTTGGTGAAACCATATACGGAAGCCGGACAAGTAGGTTCGTCTTCATTGTAAGGGATGTGAGCTGTTCCATCGAAAACGTAATCCGTAGAAACCTGTATAATGGCGGCACCACGACTTTGCGCGGCACGCGCCAGATATCCAGGAGCCACATGATTCAGCTTATCACACAATTCACGGTTATCCTCTGCATTGTCTACTGCCGTATATGCGGCACAATTCACGATCAAGTCGATTTCATTTTCCGTAACAAATGCACGTACGGCCTGTTCGTCGCAAATATCCAGTTCCCGGACATCGGTAAAAAAATAAATGTGCTGCGGATTCTCTTTGGCAAGCACCTGCATTTCGTTGCCAAGTTGTCCATTGGCTCCGGTTACTAATATTCTCATATATTAATCTTCTAATTTCAATTCTCCTTTTTTATCCTTGTCATAGTAATTGGCCAACAATGACAGGAAACCGCTGATAACCTCTATCGCCTTTGTCGTTTCGGGGCTGATCTCCTTCTTTTGCAAACGAAGCAACATCACACCGTACAATACTTCAAAGCAAGTCTCTAGTTCGGGTTCTTCCTTCCGGCCGTTTTTACTGCGCAATTCCACTATGAAAGGAAGCGCCTTAAAATAAGCGGCATTATAGAATGGGAACTTCGGCGATGCAAGCAAAGCATTATGTAAATCCGTCAGATTGATAATAACGTTCCGATTGATCTGCAAGTGTCCTTTCTCACGCACGTCCTCTTCGCGCATCATCCCGATAAGATTACCGTACCATTCGCGTAAGGCCGGACGCTCTTCTTCCGGATAACGGGAAATGATCGTTTGCTCTACCCGGTCGATATCACAACCATTGGCACGGATCATATCCTCTACCTGCCACATATATATAAGGTATTCGGCAATATTCTTTTCTTTCAACTGTCCTGCTATCTTCATTTCTTCAATTTTCCTTTATTATCAATAAATCGATTCTCCGAGCAGCGTGTACACTAACCCTACTGCCGATACCAGCATAACAATACTGCCTATGATGCGGTTCAATATCCAGATACCCCGCAGATTGAATTTCTTGCGCACTTTATTAACAAAAAAAGTGATTCCGAACCACCAGACCAATGCACCGATAGCGATCGCCAGATAACCGGTAATGGTTTCGAAAAGCAAAACCCCGGGCTGCAGGAAAGCAAAACGGGCAAAAAGACCGATAAAGAGAAAGATTATAAGAGGATTGGAAAGTGTGACGGCAAATGCCGTAACAAAATTATGGAAATAAGAGCCTTTATTAGTGGATGCCGGACGAATGGACTTGACCGGATTACTGCGAAACGTATAAATTCCGAAGACAAGCAACATAATGCTTCCCAACAGTTGCAAATAGAAAATATTTTTATCGATATAATCAAAAATAAAACTCATCCCGTATCCGGTAAGAAGCGCATAGGCAATATCGCTCAAAGAAGCTCCCAAACCTGTCACAAAGCCATACCAACGTCCTTTGTTCAGGGTACGCTGGATACACAGGACTCCGACCGGTCCCAACGGAGCAGAGACAATAACGCCGATAGCAAAGCCCTTTATTAATATATCGAGAATTGTTCCTATCTGATTCATGTCGCAAATATCGCACTTTTTTATGAGACAGTCATAGGTTCTTAACGTTTTTTCGATAGGGTTGATACGATAATCGGGAAAAGTGCCGTACTTATCCCACCCGGGCACTGTCGGAAAACTCCACCTGATCCCTCCATGAAAAAAACACGCATAACTTCCAGATACCAATGAATTTGTTTATCTTTGCACCGCAAGAAAGAGAGAAAGGAGCCTGTCTTCAACACCATGAAGAAGCTTTGATCGTAAATCGTAAATTGTAAATCGTAAATATAAAACATGATTCTTTTTTTCAGAACCCCTTCCAAGAGTGTGATTGCCGTAGAGAGCAACCACCCGCTCGCCCCGGACGATAGTGACAAACTTTGCTGGCTTTTTGGAGAAGCTAAAGCGGAAAGTGAAGAAAACCTGAAAGGCTGTTTCGTAGGCCCGCGCCGCGAAATGATTACCCCTTGGAGTACAAATGCCGTAGAGATCACCCAAAACATGGGTATCGAAGGTATCAGCCGCATCGAAGAATACTTCCCGGTAAAAGACGAAAATGCAGATTACGACCCTATGCTGCAGCGCATGTACAAAGGGTTGGATCAGAACGTATTCACCACTAACCGCCAACCGGAACCGATTATCTATATCGAAGATTTAGAAGCGTACAATGAAAAGGAGGGACTTGCTCTTTCCAAGGAAGAAATGGACTATCTGAAAAAGGTAGAAAACGACTTGGGCCGTAAACTGACCGATTCGGAAGTATTCGGTTTTGCACAAATCAATTCGGAACACTGCCGTCACAAAATCTTCGGCGGCACGTTTATCATCGACGGTGTGGAACAGGAATCTTCCCTCTTCCAGATGATAAAAAAGACCACACAGGAAAATCCTAATAAAATAATCTCCGCCTATAAAGACAACGTTGCCTTTGCAGAAGGCCCGGTAGTGGAACAGTTTGCACCGGCCGACCATTCCAAACCCGATTTCTTCCAAATCAAAGACATTAAAAGCGTCATCTCTCTGAAAGCGGAAACACACAACTTCCCCACTACCGTAGAGCCTTTCAACGGCGCATCGACCGGTACAGGAGGTGAAATACGCGACCGTATGGGTGGCGGTAAAGGTTCATGGCCCATTGCCGGAACTGCCGTTTACATGACATCGTATCCCCGTACGGATGAAGACCGTCCATGGGAAGAAATCCTGCCTGTACGTAAATGGTTGTATCAGACTCCGGAACAAATCCTGATCAAAGCCTCCAACGGTGCCAGTGACTTCGGAAACAAGTTCGGACAGCCGCTTATCTGCGGTTCGGTATTGACTTTCGAACACAAGGAAAACAATGAAATATACGGCTACGACAAAGTAATCATGCTGGCAGGCGGTGTAGGCTACGGCACACAGCGCGACTGCTTGAAAGGACAACCCGAAGCCGGCAATAAAGTAGTCGTAATCGGTGGTGACAATTACCGTATCGGACTGGGTGGCGGCTCGGTATCTTCGGTAGATACAGGCCGTTACAGTAGCGGTATCGAACTGAATGCCGTGCAGCGTGCCAACGCAGAAATGCAGAAACGTGCCAACAATGTGGTACGTGCCCTTTGCGAGGAAGACGAGAACCCGGTAGTGTCCATTCACGACCACGGTTCGGCCGGCCACGTCAACTGTCTGTCGGAATTGGTAGAAGAATGCGGCGGCCTGATCGATATGAGCAAATTACCAATCGGCGACAAAACCCTTTCTGCCAAAGAAATCATAGCCAACGAATCACAGGAACGCATGGGGCTTCTCATCAAGGAAGAAGCTATCGAGCATGTACGCAAGATTGCCGAACGCGAACGTGCTCCGATGTACGTAGTAGGTGAAACGACCGGCGACCATCGCTTTGCTTTCCAACAAGCTGACGGCATACGTCCGTTCGATTTGGCGGTAGACCAGATGTTCGGTTCGTCTCCAAAAACTTACATGATAGACAAAACCGTAGAACGTCACTACGAAATACCTGTGTATGAACAACCTAAGCTGCACGAATACCTCACCAATGTATTACAGTTGGAAGCAGTAGCCTGTAAAGACTGGCTGACAAATAAAGTAGACCGTTCCGTAACAGGAAAAGTAGCCCGTCAGCAATGTCAGGGCGAAATACAGTTGCCACTAAGCGATTGCGGTGTCGTAACACTGGACTACCGCGGCGAAAAAGGTATCGCCACCTCTATCGGACATGCCCCGCAAGACGTTCTACCCCCCGCAGGCGGCTTGGGCCGACCCGGCAGCCGGTTCCATTCTCTCTGTCAGTGAAGCACTGACCAATCTGGTATGGGCACCTATGGCCGAAGGTATGGACAGCATTTCATTATCGGCCAACTGGATGTGGCCCTGCCGCTCTCAAGAGGGAGAAGATGCCCGTCTGTACACAGCCGTAAAGGCATTAAGCGATTTCTGCTGTGCTCTGCAAATCAATGTACCTACAGGAAAAGACTCTTTGTCCATGACTCAGAAATATCCCGACGGCGAGAAAGTAATCTCTCCGGGAACCGTGATCGTTTCTGCCGGCGGCGAAGTTTCCGACGTAAAGAAAGTAGTTTCTCCCGTACTGGTAAACAATGAAAAGACAACGCTCTATCATATAGACTTCAGCTTCGATGCACTGAAGTTAGGCGGCTCTGCCTTTGCACAGTCATTAGGTAAAGTAGGCGACGAGGTGCCTTGCGTACAAGATGCCGAATATTTCCGTGATGCATTCTTAGCTGTACAGGAATTAGTGAAAAAGGGTCTGATCCTTGCAGGACACGACATTTCGGCAGGAGGTCTTATCACCACACTGCTCGAGATGTGCTTCGCCAATGTGGAAGGCGGTCTCGACATCAACTTAGACAAAATGAAAGAAAACGATATGGTAAAAATTCTCTTTGCCGAGAATCCGGGTATCGTGATCCAAATTGCCGATAAACATAAAGAAGAGGTGAAAAAAATCCTGGAAGATGCCGGTATAGGCTTCATCAAATTGGGTAAGCCAACCGACGAACGCCACATTCTGGTATCGAAAGACGGGGTTACTTACCAATTCGGTATCGACTATATGCGCGACGTATGGTATGCTTCCTCTTACCTGCTCGACCGTAAACAATCCATGAACGGCTGTGCCAAGAAACGTTTTGAGAATTACAAGATGCAACCTCTGGAATTCGCATTCATGCCGACTTTCAAAGGAAAACTGTCTCAATACGGCATCACACCGGACCGCCGCACCCCAAGCGGTATCCGTGCTGCCATCATCCGTGAAAAAGGAACGAACGGTGAACGCGAAATGGCTTATTCACTCTACTTGGCAGGCTTCGATGTGAAAGATGTGACAATGACCGACCTTATCAGTGGCCGCGAGACACTGGAAGATGTAAACATGATTGTTTACTGTGGAGGTTTCTCCAACTCGGATGTATTGGGCTCTGCCAAAGGATGGGCAGGAGGCTTCCTGTTCAATCCGAAAGCCAAGGAAGCGCTCGACAAATTCTATGCCCGTGAAGACACCCTGTCATTAGGTATCTGTAATGGTTGCCAGTTGATGATGGAATTGGGACTTATCAATCCGGAACACAAAAAGCAAGGTAAGATGCTTCACAACGACTCTCATAAGTTCGAATCCACTTTCATAAGCCTGACCATCCCGACTAACCGCAGTGTGATGTTCGGTTCATTAAGTGGCAGTAAGTTAGGTATTTGGGTAGCCCACGGAGAAGGAAAATTCTCTTTGCCTTATGGCGAAGACAAATACAATGTAGTCGCCAAATATTCGTATGACGAATATCCGGGCAACCCGAACGGTTCGGATTATTCAATAGCGGCTTTAGCCAGTGCAGACGGTCGTCATTTAGCAATGATGCCACACTTGGAACGTGCTATCTTCCCTTGGCAGAACGCATGCTATCCGGCCGACCGCATCCATAGCGATCAAGTAACCCCTTGGATCGAAGCATTCGTTAATGCACGCAAATGGGTGGAAGATAAAATGAAATAATACGACTTTAAAGATTATCCCTCTAAAGATAACATTTTCAAAAGCTGTCACTATATGAAGTGACAGCTTTTTTTACATAATGTTTCAAGCAGGCATTCTCTTTTCCTAAAGTTAAAAGAAGTAACCGTCACAATGTACACAATATACAAAACCTTGTACACTTTAATCAAGTAGAAGTATAAAACAGAATCCTATCTTCCTGATTTATTTTGTTATATCGAAAATACTTCTTAATTTTGTAACACAATCATCCCCCCTTAAAGCTAAGTTTTGTAACTCTAAATGTCTTACTAACATGAAGAAATGGCTTATTATTTTGTTACTATTTCCATTTTCTTGTATAGCGCAAATCTACAAATACATAGGTGTAGAAGATGGGCTGAGCAACAGGCGGGTATATTCTATCCAAAAAGACCGGAAAGGATATATGTGGTTTCTCACTCATGAAGGTATAGACCGTTACAACGGTAAAGAGTTCAAACAATACAAACTAATGGACGGCAAAGAAGAAGTCAACTCTTTACTGAATCTGAACTGGCTATACATCGACACGGAAGGTGTATTATGGGAAATAGGGAAAAAAGGAAAAGTATACCGATACGATAAAGCCCACGACACCTTTGAACTGGTATACAAACTCCCCGTTGTGGAAAACAAAGACATGCCGGCACCTGTCAGCTACAGTTACATCGACAACAGTCATACAATCTGGTTGTGTTGTGAAAAGAGTATCTATCTGTATGATACAAAATCTCAAGACACCACCGAAATAGCCAATGCAATAGACGAAACCATTACGGATATCGCACAAATAGACGAAACACACTTCTTTATAGGTACAGAAAAAGGGATACACTATGCAGAATTGAAACAGGGTACGCTTTCACTCATCCATTGTGATAAATTGGATAAAATCGCAGTACAGATTAATGAATTGTATTTCGATCAGAAAACGAAAAAATTATTTATCGGAACTTTTCAACGGGGTATTTATGTCTATGACATGAATACCAAACAAAGTTTCCAGCCTCAGATAACCCTGACAGACATCAGCATCAATGCCATCAAGCCCTTAAATAACAAAGAACTGCTGATAGCTACCGATGGTGCAGGGGTATTCGAAATGAATATTGACTCCTATCAGGCCAACCCTTATATCGTAGCCGATTATAATAAAAACAATGCCATGAACGGCAATAGTATCAACGATATTTATGTAGACGAAGAAGACCGCATCTGGCTGGCCAACTACCCGATAGGGGTTACCGTACGCAACAATCGCTATTCTGGTTATAACTGGATAAAACACTCCATTGGCAACAAGCAATCACTGATTAATGATCAGGTAAACAGTGTCATAGAAGATTCCGAAGGCGATCTTTGGTTTGGCACCACTAACGGTATCAGTCTCTACTATTCCAAGACTAAACAGTGGCACTCTTTTCTCAGTTCATTTGAATCCACAAACAATAAAAATCATATTTTTACCACTTTATGTGAGGTAGCCCCCGGCATAATCTGGGCAGGAGGATACAATTCCGGTATGTATCAAATCAACAAAAAAAGTTTATCTGTCGAATATTTCACTCCTTCCCTGTTCTCACATCTGAACATACGCCCGGATAAATATATCCGGACCATTATGAAAGATTCCCGGAATGATATCTGGTCAGGGGGATATTACAATTTGAAACGGATCGACATCACCAAGAAAACGATACGTCTTTATAGCGGTTTGAACTCTATCACCTCCATTGTAGAGAAAGACAGTGCCGAAATGTGGATCGGCACAGCCACCGGATTGTATCTGTTAGACAAAGAATCCGGCGGATTCGAACGCATCAAATTACCGGTCGAGTCAACTTACATATACTCACTGTATCAAGAAGATGGTAACCTCTATATAGGAACCAGTGGTTCGGGATTATTGATATACGATCCGAAAGTAAAACTTTTCACTCATTATCATACGGAAAACTGTGCATTGATATCCAATAATATCTACACCATACTATCCGACCACCATGGTGAGATATTTATCAGTACGGAAAACGGATTGAGCAGTTTCGTCCCAAAACTGAGAACTTTCCATAACTGGACCAGAGAACAAGGTTTGATGACCATTCATTTCAATGCCGAATCAGGTACATTACGGAGCAACGGTTTCTTTGTATTCGGAAGTTCAGACGGAGCGGTAGAATTTCACAAAGACATGAAGATACCGAGAACTTACTCCTCCAAAATGGTTTTCAGTGACTTTAACCTGTTTTATCAGACCGTCTATCCGGGAGACAAAAACTCCCCGCTTCAAACGGATATCGACGATACTCAAGTCCTTAAATTAAAATATAACCAGAACATATTTTCTGTAAAAGTATCGTCCATCAATTACGACTATCCTTCTAATATTCTCTATTCTTATAAGATGGAAGGATTCTACGACGAATGGAGTAAACCAGATGACGAAAACACAATCCGTTTCACAAATCTGAGTCCGGGAGAATATGTATTACACGTGAGAGCCATATCCAACGAGGACAGGAAAATAGTTCTGGAAGAACGGAGTATGAAAATCATCATAGCCCAACCGGCCTGGCTTTCACTGTGGGCATTATTACTTTATGCAGTTGTCTTGGGTCTGATAGGTATCAGCGCTATCCGGCTTATCATGCTGAGAAAACAAAGGAAAGTATCTGATGAAAAGATACACTTCTTCATCAATACGGCACATGATATCCGTACTCCACTGACTCTCATCAAAGCGCCATTGGAAGAGCTGCGGGAAAAAGAACAACTCAGCAAAGACGGCATTGCCAATACCAATACGGCACTACGCAATGTAAACGCATTGTTGCGCCTGACCACCAATCTGATCAACTTCGAACGGGCAGATGTATACTCCTCGGAACTATACATATCGGAATACGAGCTGAATACCTATATGGCAGAAACCTTCAATGCATTCCGCCCCTATGCCACAGTGAAGCATATCAACTTTACGTATGAAAGTAATTTCCGTTACCTGAACGTATGGTTCGACAAAGAGAAAATGGATTCGATATTAAAAAATATCATTTCAAACGCTTTGAAGTACACTCCCGAAAGTGGTAGTGTACATGTATTTGTCTGCGAAAATGACGATACTTGGAGTGTTGAAGTAAAGGATACAGGTATCGGCATCCCGGCAAATGAACAAAAGAAGCTTTTCAAAATACATTTCCGGGGAAGCAATGCCATCAATTCGAAAGTGACAGGTAGCGGTATTGGTCTCATGCTGGTATGGAAACTGGTACACCTTCACAAAGGAAAAATCCATCTAAGCAGTATCGAACACCAAGGATCGATCATCAAAGTAACGTTCCCTAAAGACAATAAACAATTCCGTAAAGCGCATCTGACAACAAAAACCCGCCAGATCATACAAGACGAACAAGCTATCTACAGTACCAGCGGCACGCCGGACATTTACGAAAAGGCGAAAAAAGAGCATAATGAAAACCAACAGCGTTTGCTGATTGTCGAAGATAATGATGAACTGCGTAACTATTTGGGACATACGCTCTCGGATATGTACACCATACAGATGTGCAGCAACGGTAAAGAAGCACTCACCATCGTAAAAGAATATAAGCCGGAACTTATCATCTCCGACATCATGATGCCGGAAATGCGTGGAGACGAACTGTGTGCAGCAATCAAGAACGACATCGAGACATCACACATTCCAATCATCCTGCTTACTGCATTGAACGATGAAAAGAACATATTGGAAGGACTCAAAATCGGCGCAGACGAATATGTTGTGAAGCCTTTCAACATAGGCATATTGAAGGCAACCATAGTCAATCTGTTATCCAACCGTGCTCTGCTACGTAGCAGATATGCCAACTTAGAACTGAATGACGAGGAAGAGGAAGGAAAATGCCTCAAGTGTTCCGATGATATCGACTGGCAATTTATTGCCACAGTGAAAAAGAGCGTAGAAGAAAATATGGATAATCAAGCTTTCAACGTAGATGTGCTTTGCACATTGCTGAATATGAGCCGTACCAGTTTCTATAACAAAATAAAAGCATTAACAGATCAGGCTCCGGCAGATTATGTCCGCCTAATCCGTCTGAAACGGGCTGCACAACTACTGAGAGAAGGAAAACATTCCATAACTGAAATTGCAGAAATGACAGGTTTCAATGATGCCAAATACTTCCGCGAAGTATTCAAAAAGCATTTCAATGTAAGCCCGAGCAAGTATGCCAGAAAAGAAGAAGAACAGACCAATAAAGGAGATGAACATTTATCTTGAATCATTCGGTATCTTTTTTAAAATAGGTGCCTTTACAATCGGTGGCGGTTATGCGATGGTGCCACTTATAGAAAACGAAATCGTAACCAAACGAAAATGGATTGCTCAAGAAGACTTTGTCGACTTATTAGCCATCTCACAATCGGCACCGGGTATTCTGGCCGTAAATATTTCTATATTCATCGGATACAAATTAAGAGGAATACGGGGAAGTATAATAACAGCATTAGGCACCATACTACCCTCATTCATCATTATTCTGGCCATTGCCTTATTCTTTCATAATTTTAAGGACAATGTTATTGTGGAACGTATATTCAAAGGAATCCGTCCGGCGGTAGTTGCCCTAATCGCTGCTCCAACATTCAGCATGGCAAAGTCCGCCCGAATCAATCGCTATACAATATGGATTCCCATTGTATCGGCATTGCTTATTTGGCTATTAGGCTTCTCCCCCATCTGGATTATCATTGCAGCAGGAGTGGGAGGTTTCTTATGGGGAAAATTAAAACAGTGATTAGCGATAAGTAATACGCAAGTTGCGCTGCAATATTGGCCAATGCTAATCACTACTTATCATTAATCACTGATTGTTCATTACTAACCAGCTTTGATGCCCCTCCCCAGCCCTCTCCGTAGGAGAAGAAGCTAAGTAGTCTTGAATCGATTCAGAAGACAGAAGAACAAAAGAACATATTTCTTGTATAGCCTTTACAGGCAGCTTATTTGTTCTTCTGTCTGAAAAAAAATAATCAGTTCATGTCTAATCATTAATCACTAACTTTATGATCTATTTACAACTCTTCTATACTTTCTTCAAAATCGGACTCTTTGGTTTCGGAGGTGGATATGCGATGCTCTCTATGATACAGGGAGAGGTGGTGACCCGTTACGGATGGGTCAGTTCTCAGGAATTTACAGATATTGTGGCTATCAGCCAAATGACTCCGGGCCCTATCGGTATCAATGCAGCAACCTATGTAGGATTTACATCAACGGGCAGTGTATGGGGATCAATTATCGCTACCTTTGCAGTAGTACTACCTTCATTTATTTTAATGTTGACAATCAGTAAATTCTTTCTGAAGTATCAGAAACATCCGGTAGTAGAATCTGTATTTAGCGGCTTACGGCCGGCAGTCGTAGGATTACTTGCATCGGCAGCATTGGTACTTATGAATGTAGAAAACTTTGGTTCGCCAACTAAAGATACTTATACATTCGTAGTGAGTGTTATCATCTTCCTAATAGCCTTTGTAGGAACAAAAAAATACAAAGCAAACCCCATATTAATGATTATTGCTTGCGGAATTGCCGGACTAATACTTTATTAAAAGAGGGGAGATGGGAGAATGGAGAGGAAAGAAGTACTATGCAGCGTGATAGCACAGCCTATTTCTCCCATCTCCATTCTCCCATCTCCCTTTTTCGATCTCCCTTTATTAGAGTTTTACTTTTTTGCTTACCGATTTAGATTCGTTATGCAAGCGGTCGAGTGCTGTTACGACATAGCGATATTTAGTCTTACCGTTTTCATAAGGCATCTTGTAGAAATTATTACGAGTAACAGCTACAATATGGGAAGGATCTTCAAGATCAACATCTTCTTTGTTATCAAAGCGATAAACCACATACTGAACAGCTTTGTCCATTTCATCCTCTGCTTTCGGAGCAGTCCAGAAAAGCAGATAGCCGTCGGCGGTCCATACCTTCTTTACCTTACGCACTTTATCAGGTGCTTTATTATCCATAAAATCAAAAACAGGAACAAGCGCGGGATATTTGTGATATTCCTGTACCAAAGCATCACGATATTTTCCGGCATTTTCTATTACAGCACTGGCCGGCCATTGGCAACTTCCGCCAATCGTCTGATAGGCACGTTGCAAAGCCATCTTACGCGGTAACTGATTGATTGAAGAATTATCAGGATCGGCATGCTGAACGGTATTCATCACAGACTGCCCGATAAACAGAGGCCGGTTTTCCGTATTCTTTGCCCACCATTTGACCAATGTTTCATAATCGGCACGCGGATGTCCTACTTCCCAATAAATCTGCGGTATATTATAGTCAACCCAACCTTGACGTGCCCAAAGAAGAACATCTGCATACAGATCGTCATAATTCTGCAAACCGTTCGTTTTACTTCCAAGCGGGTCACTGCTTTCATTCCGGTAAATACCAAAAGGACTGATACCGAATTTCACCCACGGCTTTATCTCACGGATCGTCTCATGAATCTTCTTTATCAGAATATTGACATTGCTGCGACGCCAGTCGGCCTTGTTTGAAAAGCCACCGCCATAACGGGCAAAACTGGCATCATCCGGAAAATCCTTACCGGAAATCGGATAAGGATAAAAATAATCATCCATATGAATCGCATCCACATCATAACGGGAAACAATATCGGTAATCACCATACAAATGTGTTTACGGCTTTCGGGCAAAGCCGGATCAAAATACAACTGATTGCCATAAGTAACAAACCACTCCGGATGAATGTTATAAACATGATTGGCAGCCAAATCGTTATTCTGATTGGTTTTCGTCCGATAAGGATTAATCCATGCATGAAATTCCATCCCACGTTTATGACATTCATCAATCATAAACTGCATAGGATCCCAATAAGGAGAAGGCGCCTGACCTTGTATTCCTGTCAGAAAACGGCTCCAAGGTTCCAATTGTGAAGCATACAAAGCATCGGCTTCCGGGCGTACTTGAAAGATAATCGCATTAATACCGGCACCCTGCAAAGAGTTCAGTTGTCCAACAAGCGTCTGCTTTATTTTTTCAGTAGACATTCCTTTAAATTGTCCGTTGACAGTCTGTATCCACGCAGCGCGAAACTCACGTTTCGGATGGGCATTGCCCGGCGTCTGTGCCTTCACTCCTACTGCAAGGAGTAAGGCCAACAAAATAGTAAAGGTTTTCAGATTCATATGTTTATTCTCAATCTATGTATATGACCGCAAAGATAATACAATCTGAATTATCTCCAACTATCCGACAGGCCATTCCACTACAAAACGTGCTCCATCCAGATAAGTCGTATCCAGATATATTTTTCCGTCTACAATATCCATAATCTGACGGGCGACGGCAAGCCCCAGCCCTGTGCCCGGAGTAAAATTATCAACCTTGACGAACCGTTCGAAAATGGATTCTTTATACTGCGCGTCAATGCCCGGTCCGGTATCTTCGACTATAAAACGGACGAGCCGTTTCTGTTTATCCTCCGTATAAGACAGGCGGATGATACCGGTTTCCGTAAATTTTCCGGCATTAGCAAGCAAAGCAAGGAGTACCCGTTTCACCCACGGATAAACAGCCAACATCATTACCGGTGCCAAAGAAGGAACGTATTGCAATTCGACCCCCTCTTTGACGGACGGAAGTATTTCAGAAACACACTCCTTGCAACAGGTATCCACATCAAAAGAACGTTTAGGCATGTCCTCCGTCAGAGAATCCATATCGGCTATATCCACCACATTATTTACCAGATCGAGCAGATAAGCATTACTGCTTTCTATCTGTGCGGCATATTCCCTATTCTCCTCTTCGCTCACACCACCGGCAGCTATTAACGAAGAAAAACCAACAATAGAATTCAGAGGGGTACGAATTTCATGTGTAATATGCTGTATAAAAGAGCTTTTTATCCGACTGGCTTTTACTACAGCCTTATTGGCCGCATCGAGCTTCTTATTCATTGCCAATGTCCGGATATAAAAATAGGAAAGGATGATCAACAGAATCAGAATACAGGTACTTCCCGTAAGAACGGCAATCAAACGGTTCCGGTTGACTTCGGCACTCAACTCCAACTTCTCCATTTGTAGTTTGTCTACATCAAACTGAATCGTATATTTGCTTAATTTATCGTCCAGTTCTACCGAACGGACAGAATCATTCACCTGATTATAGTAAGTATAGGCTTTACAGGCTTCCTTAAACCGTCTCATAGACTCAAGACATTGTGCTTTAAACAACAAATTGGAAGGATAACAGGCCCCGATAGACTTGTGGTAGTTTTGCAAAGAATCCAGATAAGACAAAACATCGTCAACCTTTCCCATGGTCCGGTAACACATGATTTTGTATCCGAACCATGCATCTTTTGCCGTGCAATCCGGATGTTTCAAATAAAACTCATCAGTCTCATGCAAGTATTTTCCGGCAGCATTTTCTCCTTTACCGGCAAGAGTAGAGATGACACGAAACTGTAAAAAACGCATATAAAGAGGAGCACGCAACTTTTTTCCCGATGTCTTTATTTCCGTGGCAATCTTTTCTAACCGATCGAGGTATGAATGCACGTTTTCATACTCCTGCCGGGCAAGGTAAGTCTGCACAATATTCAAGCAAACCACGTAGGCATCTTCGTAGTATTTGGCTTCCTCAAAAATCTTAAGAGCATTGTTATAATATTCAATACAGAGTTTGACGTTATTACTGAATACCCGATGATTATATCCGATACACATTTCACCGCAGGCTTGCCCGTAACGGCTGTTATTCTTCTCTGCATCTTTACTCAGCAGTTCTGTTTCCGCTATCGCTTCGTCTTGTTTTCCATTTTCGGTCAATCGTTGAATGTAATGACGCCACAACTGATAACGTTCATCCTTTTTATTACGCCTTGTATACCAGTCCATCAACTCATATCCCACAATTCTCAAACTATCCACTTCGCCCAACCGATAATAATGGTCGAACAGTTCGGAATAAGCCGCTTCCATTTGAATAGAATCATTTAAATCCCGTGCTAACTGCATCCATGCGGTATTCACCGGTACAAATCCACTTTTTCCTAACAAATGCCGGGCACTATCGGCCAAGACTTCCAAATTCTTTGTTTTGTCTATGCTCCGTATAGGGAGGTTATATGCAAAAAGAAGAATGACTAAACAGGAAATAACCCGAATACGTTTCATAAGCCAATTCTTTTATTTTCAAGACTTAATGTCGTGACTAAATTACTGCTTTTATTAACAACCGGTTATGACTTATTTCAAATTATAACATATCTTAACCTGTCGGACAAGTCGCTTCCTGCTACGTCCTGCCGATAAAATCGCTAACTTTGCCGACCATCTATAGAAAGGAACATTATATGTCAGAAAATAACTTCATATCGATCAAAGGAGCCAGAGTTAACAACCTGAAAAACATTGATGTAGATATTCCACGAAACAAACTTGTCGTTATCACCGGACTTTCGGGTTCGGGCAAATCATCACTGGCATTCGATACACTTTACGCCGAAGGGCAAAGACGCTATGTCGAAAGTCTCAGCAGTTATGCCCGGCAGTTTTTGGGACGAATGAGCAAGCCGGAATGTGATTTCATCAAAGGTATCCCTCCTGCGATTGCTATTGAACAGAAAGTAAACAGTCGCAATCCCCGCTCGACCGTAGGTACATCGACCGAGATTTACGAATACCTGCGATTACTGTATGCACGTGTAGGAAAAACATACAGCCCGATAAGCGGTCAGGAAGTAAAGAAACACTCTACGGAAGATATTGTAAACTGTATGCTTTCCTATCCGGAAGGAACACGCTATACTGTACTCACCCAAATACTCCTACGCGAAGACCGTAGTATAGAACAACAATTAGAAATAGACCTCAAACAGGGATTCAACCGGATCGAAGTAAACGGAGAAATGGTCCGTATCGACGAATACAAGCCGGGAACAGAGGACACGGTATACTTATTGGTAGACCGTATGGCGGTGGCCGGCACGAAAGATGCCATCAGCCGTCTGACGGATTCGGCCGAAACCGCTATGTATGAAGGAGACGGCATGTGCATGTTGCGTTTTTATCTGCCGGACGGAACAACCCAATTACATACATTCAGCACTAAATTCGAAGCCGACGGTATCACGTTCGAAGAACCGAACGATCAGATGTTCTCATTCAATTCTCCTATAGGAGCTTGCCCCGTATGCGAAGGCTTCGGCAAGGTAATCGGTATTGACGAGCATCTGGTAGTGCCCAATCGGTCACTCTCCGTTTATGACGGAGCAATCGTATGCTGGCGTGGCGAAAAAATGGGGGAATGGAAAGATATGGTAATCCATAATGCAGAAAAAGCCGGTCTGCCGATATTCACCCCCTATTTTGAACTGACGGACGAACAACGCCGCATGTTGTGGGAAGGAACTAAATATTTCGAAGGTATCCATGCTTTCTTTAAGATGCTGGAAGAAAACCAATATAAAATACAATACCGCGTAATGCTTGCACGCTATAGGGGAAAGACACTCTGCCCCAAGTGCCACGGCACCCGACTGAAACCGGAAGCGGGATACGTTCGTGTAGGCGGACACAGCATATCGGAATTGGTAGACCTGCCGATCACAGAATTAAAAAAGTTTTTCGATACCCTTCAACTGGATCCGCACGACACCGAAGTCGCCCGCCGTATCCTATTGGAGATCAACAGCCGGATCCGTTTTCTCATCGATGTAGGATTGGGATACCTGACACTAAACCGTCTTAGCAATTCGTTATCCGGCGGTGAAAGCCAACGTATCAATCTGGCCACGTCTTTGGGGAGCAGTCTGGTAGGCAGTCTTTATATTCTCGATGAACCGAGCATCGGATTACACAGCCGCGACACCGACCGCTTGATTCATGTATTGCGCGAGTTACAGGCATTGGGCAATACGGTAGTGGTAGTAGAGCACGACGAAGAGATTATCCGTGCAGCCGACTATATTATCGATATCGGTCCGAATGCCGGACGCCTGGGAGGGGAAGTAGTCTACCAAGGTGACATGAAAAATCTGCAAAAAGGCAGCAACAGTCATACCGTACGCTACCTGTTGGGAGAAGAGCAAATTCCCGTACCCGATCACCGCCGTCCCTGGAATAATTACATTGAAATAAAAGGAGCCCGGGAAAATAATCTGAAAGGGGTTGATGTACGTTTCCCATTGAATGTAATGACAGTAGTAACCGGCGTATCCGGTTCGGGAAAGAGTACATTGGTTCGCGATATCTTCTATCGGGCATTGAAACGGGAACTGGATGAATGCAGTGATCGCCCGGGAGAATTTGCTTCGATCGGGGGCGACATCCGCAACCTGCGTAACATCGAGTTCGTCGATCAAAACCCCATTGGCAAATCCTCACGTTCGAATCCGGTAACTTACATCAAAGCATACGATGAAATACGCAAACTATGGGCTGAACAGCCTTTAGCCAAGCAGATGGGATATTCAGCCGGATTCTTTAGTTTCAACAGCGAAGGAGGCCGTTGCGAAGAGTGTAAAGGAGACGGAACCATTACCGTTGAAATGCAGTTTATGGCCGACTTGGTGCTCGAATGTGAATCCTGTCACGGAAAACGCTTCAAAACGGATACCTTGGAAGTCAAATTCCACGAAAAGAACATTTACGACGTATTGGAGATGACCGTAAACCAAGCCATTGAGTTCTTCACTGAGCACGGACAGAAGAAGATCGTTAAAAAACTGACTCCATTGCAAGATGTAGGATTGGGGTATATCAAACTCGGACAGTCTTCCTCTACTCTATCGGGAGGTGAGAACCAACGTGTGAAACTTGCTTATTACTTAAGCCAGGAAAAAGCAGATCCTACTCTGTTTATCTTCGACGAACCGACTACAGGACTACACTTCCATGATATCCGAAAATTACTGGACGCATTCGACGCCCTCATCCGTCGGGGACATACCATTATCATCATTGAACACAATATGGATATGATAAAATGTGCCGACCATATCATCGATCTTGGACCGGAAGGAGGAGATAAAGGAGGATATATCGTAGCTACAGGAACCCCAGAAGAGATAGCAGCCTGCAAAAACAGCTATACGGGGCAGTTTCTACAAGAAAAACTATAGGCCTCTCCCCCACCCTCTCCGTGGGAGAGGGGGTAAAGATACTATTGTTTATTAATCAGTTACAAAACTAACTTAGCTCCCTCTCCCACGGAGAGGGTTGGGGAGAGGCTTTAAAAAAGTTTCGCCAGATAATCATAATGTTTCCCTTTCTTTATGATTTCTGCGTTAAATCCACATTCGGCAGCATAGAGGCTAAGTGTTTGAAAATCTACATACAGCCAATCGAACGGTGTACCTTTGATCGCTTTATATTGCATTTGGAAATCTATTTCTCCATAATAATCTCCGGCAAGATCTATTTCAAAACTACCGTCTTCATCTTCAAATAAATAACGCAGGTCACTCGAATCCATCAAGATACACCCTCCCGGGCGGAGTAACTGTTTCATCTTTTTAAAGAAAGCGGGCATGTTTTCCAGTCTACCAATAATGCCTGAACCATTCATCAACATTAAAATGGTATCAAATTGCCCGGTAAATTGTTCATCAAACAGATTGACTAAGCGGGCGTCATTGACTCCGCGCTGCTTCATGACTTCTACCGACAGCGGAGAAATATCGATGGCACATACTTCTTTATCCATTTCCTGAAGGGCCAGAGCATGACAGCCACTTCCGGCTCCCACATCTAAAATCTTTCCTGTGGCTAATTGCAGAGCTGTACGCTCGAGCATTGGCATCGTTTTTATATTACGGAAGAGTTGCTCGACAGGTATTTCATCTTCATCAAACTGTGAAGAAAAAACACGTAAGCGGTCGGCTTTATGATGATTGAAGTAATCGGCTATGGCGGTACCCATCGGATCCTTATCGGCCGTTAGTATGCTTGTTTCCATCAGGTCATTATTTGTTGTTGAGGGGGCAAAGATAGATAATTCGTAGAAAAGGATTATCTTTGTGCACAGAAAATTATGAAATAAAGAAGTTAGATTATGAGCTTAGAAGATGCAATGATGGGTGGAATCGTTTTTAAGGGTAAGAAAGACGGTCCGAAACAGGATGAGAAGAAAGTAAAGACGAAAGCGAAAAAAGCGACGTATATTCGTGGACAGCATGGTTCGGGTGCAGCGAAGATGAAAGCAGATATCCGGAAGAAGAGAACTAGCCGTCATAAGAAATAAAAGTATGGTTATAAATATAATAATTTGTGTAGTATCTGTTGTACTTATGTTGCGGGGTGCTTTTCTAATTCTGAAAATGGGACTCTTGTGGATGCTTCATTGCAGGATAATAAAATCGTATGACAGGAAAACACATGGAAAGGTAGTGGATATAGAGACACAGGTAAAGTCTGATGGTATGAATATTACTGATGTATGTATACCAAAAATAAAATATAAATTGGAGGGAGAAGACGAGAAGTGTTGCCAATTTCTTCCTTCTAATCTAAAGAGTGGAGAGGAAAATAACATTTATCTTTATCCAAAACAGTATCATATAGATGATAAGGTTACCATATTGTATGATAAAGGTAAGGCGAATGATATGTTTGTGTTGCCCAGAATGCAACTAATG
>OGUP01000578.1_pt1 | contig 23475 bp, 18 predicted proteins | sample 1553661 | NCBI WGS metagenome assembly OGUP01 (sample SAMEA2580026, study PRJEB22360) | human gut metagenome | biome: human gut; feature: human-associated habitat; material: faeces | place: Denmark | collected 2008/2010
ACCGGAAGTTTCCGGGCATGGATTATGGGGATACGACAGAGCGGATCGCTGCGGGTGTGCTCAGTGCGATCCGGGATTATTCTTATGGCATCCAGTTTGCATCATTTTATATGACAGGAGAATTTGTGCCGCATGTCAGAATGATGGAAACAGGATATCAGAATGCATCACTTGCCAATCTGTTCGGTATGCCCTATGTTGTAGTCAGAAAGCCGAGGCCGATCGATACAAAGACTTTAAATTATAACTGGCAGAATGAAATGACGGCGGCATTTTCTGTTTATACGAACAAAAACGATGAGATCGATGAGACAAGTGCGAGACAGGCAGTTGCTTCTGTACTGCGGTTTTTGATGCGGATGGGAATCATCAAGTATGAAGGACACAGCGGTTATATTTCCCATGTGATCTATGAGGAAAATCTGAGTAATGTGGATGCATCGTGCGGCGGCATTTTCCGTTCCTGTGTGAAAGCGGGAGAAGAAGTGCGTTATAACCAGTTGATGGGAGAGATCGTAGATCCATTCTTGGGAGATGTGATCAGCGAGATCCATGCGACAACGGATGGGATCGTCTTTTTTGCACACAAGGATCCGCTGGTCAATGAAGGTGATATCGTATTTCGGCTGATCCACAGGCTTCACGCCTGATGGACTACCTGTGATTTCGTTTATATTGTTTCAGGAAAAGAAGCAGCTTATCTGCTTCTTTTTTTGTGCAGATATAGCAAATATAAAGGATATGGTTGGAGATAAACGCTTTGCGAGGATGTGTCTCACATGCGTTCGACTTGAATATATAGAGAAATAATTGAATCATTGTGCCGGTTTGAGGCAGTATACAATTGCTGAATGATAGAACTGTATTTGCCGGTACATGACGACAGGAAAAGAGGAACATGTCAAATGGATTATGAAAGACAACAGCATGCGCCCATATATGAAGCACTGGAACGTTTCCGAAAGAAGAGAGTCGTTCCCTTTGATGTGCCGGGACATAAAAGAGGAAGAGGAAATCCGGAGCTTGCACAGTTGCTGGGAGAGAAATGTGTGGGGCTGGATGTTAATTCTATGAAGCCGCTGGACAATCTCTGCCACCCGGTTTCGGTGATCAGAGAAGCGGAGGAGCTTGCAGCAGATGCTTTTGGCGCAGCGCATGCATTCCTTATGGTAGGAGGAACCACATCTGCAGTGCAGAGCATGATCCTGTCTGTCTGCAAGGCAGGGGATAAGATCATTCTGCCGCGAAATGTACATAAAAGTGCCATCAATGCCCTGGTACTGTGCGGTGCAATTCCGGTTTATGTAAACCCGGAGGTGAATGCGCAGCTGGGCATTTCCCTTGGCATGGAAGTCAGTCAGGTGGAGAAGGCTATGGATGAGAATCCGGATGCGGTGGCAGTTCTTGTAAATAACCCTACCTATTATGGAATCTGTTCGGATCTGCGGACTATCGTAAAGAAGGCTCATGCAAGAGGAATGAAGGTGCTGGCAGATGAGGCTCATGGAACCCATCTTTATTTCGGCAGAAACCTTCCTGTGTCCGGAATGGCGGCAGGTGCTGACATGGCGGCAGTTTCCATGCACAAATCCGGCGGAAGTCTGACACAGAGTTCGCTGCTGCTTTTGAATAAGAGTATGAATGCAGAGAAAGTGCGCCAGATCATCAATTTGACTCAGACCACAAGCGCTTCTTATCTTCTGTTGTCCAGTCTGGATATCTCCAGAAGAAATCTGGCACTCAGGGGAGAGGAATCCTTTGAAAAGGTTGCAGGGATGGCGCAGTATGCCAGAGAGGAGATCAATGAGATCGGCGGTTATTATGCATATGGTATGGATCTGATCAATGGAACCAGTGTTTTTGATTTTGATGTTACAAAACTCTCCATTTATACACTGGGAAATGGGCTGGCAGGTATTGAAGTTTATGATCTTCTCAGAGATGAATATGATATTCAGATCGAGTTTGGAGATATCTGTAATATTCTGGCTTACATTTCCATCGGAGACAGGCTTCAGGATATTGAGAGACTGGTAGGGGCATTGGCTGATATTGAACGTCTGTATAAGAAGGACAGTACAGGTATGCTTTCCGGGGAATATATCGCACCTGCAGTGGTGGCGTCTCCACAGCAGGCATTTTATGCGGAGAAAGAATCTCTGCCCATGGAACAGGCGGCAGGCAGGATCAGCGGTGAATTTGTTATGTGTTATCCTCCGGGAATCCCGATTCTTGCTCCTGGAGAAATGGTGACACAGGAAATTGTAGAATACATTCTTTATGCAAGAGACAAAGGCTGTTCCATGCAGGGAATGGAGGATCCGAAGGTAGAACATCTTCAGGTCCTGAAAGGGGGTATCTGATCATGGAATTATGGTATTCCGAGTTCCATACAGGAAATGTAAAGCTTTCTGTCCGGATTAACCGACAGTTATTTTCAGGGGAAAGTGAATTTCAGAGAATCGATGTGTTTGAGTCTGAAGAATTTGGAAGATTTGTGGCTCTGGACGGTGAGATCGTATTCTCTGATAAAGATGAATTTATTTATGATGAAATGGTCACGCATGTGCCAATGACAGTACATCCCAATGTAAAAAATGTTCTGATCATCGGCGGCGGTGACGGTGGAGTTGCCAGAGAACTGATCCATTATCCACAGATTGAGAGCATTGATGTGGTGGAATCCGATAAAATGTTTGTGGATGTATGTGCGGAGATGTTTCCGGATATTGCCCAGGGACTGAAGGATGAGAGAGTCAACATTTATTATGAAGACGGCCTTCGGTTCCTGCGGAATAAAAAGGCCAGATATGACCTGATCATCAATGATTCCACAGATCCGCTGGGACATACAGAGGGACTTTTTACAAAGGAATTCTACGGAAGCTGTTATAAGGCTCTCAGAGATGACGGAATCATGGTTTATCAGCATGGAAGTCCTTTTTATGATGAGGATGAGGTGGAATGCAGAAAGATGCACAGAAAGGTTTTCCGGTCATTTCCGGTGAGCAGGGTTTATCAGGCACATATCCCTACCTGTCCCTCGGGATACTGGCTTTTTGGATTTGCATCAAAGAAATATCATCCACTGGAAGATTTCAGGCCGGAGAGGTTTGATAATCTTAATATAGAAACATGGTATTATACAACAAACCTTCACAGAGGAGCATTTATGCTTCCAAAATATGTAGAAGATTTACTGGAAGAGGAGGAAAACAGTTTATGAGCAGATTATTGGTAATCGGATGTGGTGGGGTAGCTTCAGTGGCAATTCGCAAATGCTGTCAGAACAGCGATGTTTTTACAGAGATTATGATCGCAAGCAGGACAAAGGAAAAATGCGATGCACTCAAAGAGAAGATTGAAAGTACAACGAAGACAAAAATTGAGACAGCAAAGGTAGATGCGGATAATGCAGCAGAGGTCGCAGAATTGATCAGAGCCTATAAGCCGGATGCTGTCCTGAATGTGGCACTTCCATATCAGGATCTTACCATCATGGATGCATGTCTGGAAGCCGGTGCGGATTATATTGATACTGCCAATTATGAAGCAGAGGATACAGAAGATCCCACATGGCGTGCAATCTACGAAAAGAGATGTAAAGAAAAAGGCTTTACTGCATATTTCGATTATTCCTGGCAGTGGGCTTATGATGAGAAATTTAAGGAAGCAGGACTGACTGCTCTTCTGGGAACCGGTTTTGATCCGGGTGTTACCAGTGTATTTAGTGCCTATGCCCTGAAGCATTATTTTGATGAAATCCATACCATTGATATTCTGGACTGTAACGGCGGTGATCATGGATATCCTTTTGCCACAAACTTTAACCCGGAGATCAATCTTCGAGAGGTTTCCGCAAATGGTTCCTACTGGGAAGACGGACATTGGGTAGAAACAGAGCCTATGGAATTTAAATCTGTCTATGATTTCCCTGAGGTAGGAAAGAAGGATATGTATCTTCTTCATCATGAAGAGATTGAATCACTGGCAAAAAATATTCCGGGAGTACAGAGGATCCGTTTCTTTATGACATTCGGACAGAGCTATCTGACACATATGAAATGTCTGGAAAATGTAGGAATGCTTTCCACCGCACCTGTGGAATTTAATGGACAGGAGATCGTGCCGATCCAGTTTTTGAAAGCTCTTCTGCCGGATCCTGCATCTTTGGGTCCGAGAACAGTGGGTAAAACAAATATCGGCTGTATTTTCACAGGTGTTAAGGACGGAAAAGAGAAAAGTATTTATATTTATAATGTATGTGATCATCAGGAATGCTATAAAGAGGTGGAATCCCAGGCAATCTCCTATACAACAGGTGTTCCGGCTATGATCGGTTCCATGATGGTAGTGACCGGACAGTGGAAGAAGCCGGGTGTATTTAATGTGGAAGAATTTGATCCGGATCCATATATGGAAGCACTGAACAAATGGGGACTTCCATGGAAAGTCTGCGAAGATCCTGAACTGGTAAAGGTCTGGAAAGCCAATGAAGATTGATCAACTGCAAACTCCCTGCTATGTGATCGATGAGAAGAAGATGCGGGAGAATCTGGAGATTTTGAAAAAAGTCCAGGAGGATACCGGGTGTAAGATCCTTCTGGCGCAGAAAGCGTTTTCCGGCTTTGCCCTGTATCCCATGATCGGAAAATATCTGGCAGGTACCACTGCCAGCGGTCTGTTTGAGGCAAGGCTTGGATATGAAGAGATGGGGAAAGAGAATCATGTTTTTTCCCCTGCTTACCGTACAGAAGATATAGAGGAACTGGATCATATCTGTGACCATATTATCTTTAATTCCACAGCACAGCTGAAGAAATTTAAAGGAGTGTGTACCGGAGCCAGTCTGGGACTCCGTATTAATCCGGAATGCTCCACTCAGGGGGATCATGCGATCTATGATCCCTGTGCGCCGGGTTCAAGGCTGGGGGTTACCAGAGAGAACTTTGACGGGGAATGTTTGAAATGGATCGACGGACTGCATTTTCATACGCTCTGCGAACAGAATGCGGATGACCTGGAGAAAACATTGCAGGCGGTAGAGGAGAAGTTTGGAGAATTTCTGTCTGAGGTTTCCTGGCTGAATATGGGCGGCGGACATCATATTACCAGAGAGGATTATGATGTAAAGCTCCTGGAAAAATGTATTCAGCATATGAAGGAAACCTATGATCTGGATATTTATCTGGAGCCCGGGGAGGCTGTTGCCCTGAATGCCGGATATCTGGTGACAGAGGTTATGGACATTGTGGAAAATGAGATCAGAACGCTGATTTTGGATGCTTCTGCAGCCTGCCATATGCCGGATGTGCTGGAGATGCCCTATCGTCCGCCTCTTAAGGACAGCGGGGAAGCAGGGGAGAAGGCATATACCTACCGCTTATCTTCCTGCACCTGCCTGGCAGGAGATGTGATCGGAGATTATTCCTTTGACAGAGAGATCCGGATCGGGGACAAGCTGTATTTTATGGATATGGCGATTTATTCTATGGTGAAGAATAATACATTTAACGGTATGCCGCTGCCGGATATTGCGGTTATGCATGAGGACGGAGAGTGTGAGGTTATCAGACATTTCGGATACGAAGACTTTAAGAGCCGGCTTTCCTGATATCTGCCGGGCTATCAAAGAAAAGGAGACAGACATGGAAGTTACAGAGAAGAACAGAACAAAATATCGTATGCCCGGAGAATTTGAGCCTCATGAGGGATGTGTGATGATCTGGCCGGAACGTCCCGGTTCCTGGAATTATGGGGCAAGGGAAGCACAGAAAGCATTTGTGAAAGTTGCAGAGGCTATTGGAGAGAGCGAAAAGGTGTATATGCTGGTTTCCAAAGCTCAGATGGAGAATGCAAAGAATCAGCTTGGGAATGTTTCCGGTGTGACTTTGCTGGAATGCGAGACAGATGACGCCTGGGCCAGAGATGTGGGAGCAACCATGGTTCTGGATGAGAAAGGGGCGGTCTGTGGAGTTGACTGGCAGTTTAATGCCTGGGGAGGAGACTTTGATGGACTTTACCGGAACTGGGAGAAGGACGACAGGGTGGCTGCCTTTATCTGCAGGACTCTTGGTTGTCCATGTCTGGATGCCAGACCTTTTGTGCTTGAGGGCGGTTCCATCCATTCTGACGGAGAGGGGACTCTGATCGTTACAGAGGCCTGTCTTCTGAGTCAGGGACGCAATCCTCAGATGAGCAGGGAACAGATAGAGGAACAGTTGAAGTACTGGCTCGGTGTCCACAAGATTATCTGGCTTCCATGTGGAATCTATCAGGATGAAACCAATGAGCATGTGGATAACGTGTGCGCTTTTGTAAGGCCCGGAGAGGTTGTGCTTGCATGGACAGAGGATGAGACAGATCCGCAGTATGCCATGTCTCTGGCTGATCTGAAGGTGCTGGAACAGGAAACAGATGCAAAAGGCAGAAAATTTAAGATTCATAAGCTTCCGATTCCTCAGAAACCGGTCTGCCTTACCCAGGAAGATGTGGATGGCTTTGTGTTTGAAGAGGGAGAAGACGAACGGGAAGCAGGAGAACGGATGGCTGCCAGTTACGTGAATTTCTATATTTCCAATGGAGGGATCATCCTTCCACAATTTGGGGATGAAAATGACAAAAGGGCAGTGGAGATTCTGCAGAAGTGTTTTCCTGAAAGAAGGATTTATCCCATTGATGCCAGAGCCATCATTGTCGGCGGTGGAAATATTCACTGTATTACCCAGCAGATTCCCGGAAAAAATATCTGACCCTGATGCAGAAAACTTTGAGAGTCATGTGTTTGAGGGGTATTACCTGAAAGTTATGAAAAAACTTACTTATGTAAACAGGAGCAGGAGGAACAGACAGGATGAGAAATGTAACAGTGGCAGCAGTTCAGATGAAATGCAGTAAAAGTGTGGAGAAAAATATTGCCCATGCAGAGGAACTGGTGCGTCAGGCAGCAGCAAAGGGAGCTGAGATTGTTCTTCTTCCGGAGCTTTTTGAACGGCCCTATTTCTGCCAGGAGCGCAGATATGAGTATTATGAATATGCGCAGACTGCAGAGGAAAACCCTGCAGTGCGTCATTTCAGCAGGGTAGCGGCAGAGCTGGGGATTGTGATCCCGGTCAGCTTTTATGAAAAAGAGGTCAATAATACTTATAACAGCGTTGCGGTTCTGGATGCAGATGGAAAGAATCTCGGTATTTATCGGAAAACACATATTCCGGATGACCATTATTATCAGGAAAAATTCTATTTCACACCGGGAGATACCGGCTTTAAGGTTTTTGATACCAGATTTGGAACCATTGGAGTTGGAATCTGCTGGGATCAGTGGTTCCCGGAAACGGCAAGATGTATGGCACTGCAGGGCGCAGAGCTTCTCTTTTATCCCACTGCCATCGGAAGTGAACCCATCCTGGAATGTGACAGTATGGAACACTGGAGAAGATGTATGCAGGGACACGCTGCCTCCAACCTGATCCCTGTGATCGCTGCCAACAGAATCGGTGAGGAAACAGTAGAGCCATGTCCGGAAAACGGAATGCAGAAATCTGCTCTTAATTTTTACGGCTCTTCTTTTATCACAGACAACACAGGTGCTCTCTGTGCAGAACTGCCCGGAGGGGAAGAGGGGGTGCTTGTAAGCACTTTTGACCTGGATGCATTAAAGGCAGACAGACTGAACTGGGGACTTTTCAGAGACCGCAGACCGGAGATGTATGCAAAAATTTCCGGAAAATGACGAAAGCAGGAGAATCCGGGTGGATTTGCAGTGTTATTTCCAAAACGATATATGTGTTTATAAGAATTTCATAAAAAGTTTATGATTATATTAGTTGCTACCTGCGGTATATATGGTAAAATAAGAGTACGAACGTTACTGATAACGGAGCGAGCAGTAGAGTTTTGACATGTATTTCTGGCAAAATGGAGTGTAGAAGATGAACAGAAAAGAATTTTTGGAAATCCTGAGAAGCCAGCTTGCCGGGCAGATACAGGAAGGCAAAGCAGCGGCACATATCAGGTATTATGAAGATTATATACAGTCTCAGGTACGTGGCGGACGTTCAGAGCAGGAGGTACTGCAGGAACTGGGAGATCCACATCTGATAGCAAAAACTCTGATCGATACAGATGATGGAAGTACACAGGAAGATTACGGAGAGTATTCTTCTTACGGAAGCAGTTATGGCAATGAGACAGAGCTTCCTCATCAGCAGGAGAAAAGATGGAAAAAAGTAATCGATCTTTCTACCTGGCATGGCAGGGCTGTTGTTATTGCAGCAGCGGCTGTTATAATTGTTTTACTGATACTGATAATCGGAGTTGCGATTCCGTTTTTTATAATTCTTGCAATTATTCTTTATTTTCTTTCATGGCTGAAGAAAAGAAATGATCAATGAAAATCTGTGCAGGGTTTCAGAAAAGAAACCCTGCGCAGAATCTTAAAATCTTAAGTGTAAACGTTCTTGTTTCACGATATTAATTCCCCTTGAATATTTATAATCATACATTTCAACTTATTTCTATTCTTTAATCCTGCCTGGTGCAGGGAAAAATCCCACATTCATTTTTATATTTTTTGTTTGGAAAGGAGACGGAAAATGAAACACAATTTCAAACTGAAAGAACGCCTTGGAGCTTTGCTGCTTGCAATGCTTTTTATTCTGCAGGCAATTCTGGGGCTTGTGCCTGTCTGCGTAACTCAGGCGGCACCGTTAACTGTAGAAACATGGGACAGTGACAAGGTGGTAGATTATGGTTATCGCTTTAACATGAAGTTTCAGCCCGGAATTACCACATATGAATCTTTTGGGTGTGATAATCTGGACAGGGAAGCTTTTTCAGACAATGGAAAAAGCGAACGTGATACAGAGTGTGTTCGTGTAGGAGCGGACTATAAAGCCGGAAGCGCAGGGATGCGTTATAACAATGTAGGAAAAGATGGAAATGGAAATATTGTTGATGTCAGACTCATTCTTGTGGGAGTAGAGAATGCAGAACCCCGTTATGATCTGCGCACTGCAGAATCGATTGTTCAGAATAAAGGCGGAGCTACGTTTGCATGGAAAGATAATGAAGCTTATCCAATGGTTGGCTTTTCCAAAAACAGTATCGGTGTATTTATTTATTCTGTAGGATACGCAAAGGTTAAGTTTCAGTTTCTGAAGCATGGAACAGAAGAAACACTGCCGATCAGTGGCCATGGAACCATACGTGATATTGATGCGGGACAGGGAGTCCGTATTCCGTCAGACAGCAGTCTGGATAATGCATATGTTCTGAAAAACAATGATTATCTGACGGTAGATGGAAATTCTGTAAGCTCACCCCTTGGTTCCGTTGAGCCGGATGATCCGAGAGGATGGCTGAATCTTTTTTATAATACAGATAATTTTACGGTAGAATTCTGTCATCAGTTCAGACTGGATAAATGGGATAAAAGTCGTGAAGATGCCATTGCAAAAGCCGGTTCTCAGGAAAGATGGGCAGAGATTACAAGAAATAAATATCTGGATCCATCAGGCAACAGTTATTGTCCGAACTTTAAAGGACAGAAATACTGTAAAGCATATGCATATTTTGATTTTACATCCTATTGTTTCGGCGATGTTGAGATGAAAAAAGCACCTGAGAAACGTGTGGGAGAGGCAAACTGTACATGGGAACAGGCAGCTGCCGCATCAAAAGAAAAACCTTTTGGCATTCGTCAGGGACAGGAATTTCAGTATATGATCCGGGCAGAGGTGACACCCAATAGACTGAAATCCTTTGTGGTACAGGATATACTTGAGGATTGTCTTACTATAGAGGATGCATCAAAAGTCAGTATTGTGAATGATGCAGGGCAGACAGTGACAGACTGGTTTGATGTTGCTGTTGAAGGACAGAAAGTGACCTGCAGGGCCAAAGCAGAGAGCCTTCAGGATGAAGCATTTACAGATAATCAGACTTACACATTTACTTTAAAAGTACGCCAGAGACCGGAATTAGAAATTAACATTTCAAAATACCTTGCAGAGGATGGATACAGTATTCTTGTACCAAACCATGCATCCATGAGTTATGAACGTACAAACGGAAGCGGAGATACAATGGATACGGAAACAGTGTGGGTAAAGGGTGTGATTCCACCGGAACTGGAAGTAAAGAAAAATACTTCTCAGTATGAATGGAAAACGGGAGATATCATAGATTATGAGATTCTGGTTTCTCAGACAAAACAGGATGTAAAAGCAGTAAATGTTGTTATTACAGACGAGCTTCCATCATGTCTGCAGCTTCTGGAAGGGCAGTATGCTGTAGAGACAAGTCAGGGAGGTGAGAACTGTACGCTTACCGGACAGGGAGAAAATGGATGGAAAGCAGAGTGTCCGTCCCTGAAGTATGGGGAGACGATCACAATCCGTTTTAAATGTCAGGCATCTGCGGATTCCAATGGACAGGAATGGGAAAATATTGTGACTGCAACAGCGGATAATCTGATCAATCCTGAGACAGGAGAACAGGAATCCAGAAAGGATATGGCAGAAGTATGGCCGAACAGTCCACAGCTTGAAATTGATAAAACAGCAGACAAATATGAATGGCAGGCAGGAGAGCAGGTAGCTTACCGGATCGTGGTGAATAATGTAACGGCAGGAACAATCGCAAAAGATGTAACTATTACTGATATTGGTCTGCCGCAGGGACTGGTTCTGGCAGGTGGTGCACAGAGCATGGAAGTACTGGGAGTTCAGCAACAGGTAAACTATCCCGTACCGGATAAGAAAACAGGACAGGCATATGAAGCGAGACCTGTGGATTCTCAGTTGAATGCAGATGAGAACGGATTTTCCTTTTATTGTTCTTATGTGCCATACAGTCAGCCTGTAACGATTATTTTCCATTGTATCGCACAGGAAGAGGCAAATGGACACGAAAGCGTAAATGTAGCAACTGTAAAAGCTGCTAATACAGATGAGAGATCTGATGATGCAGAAGTATATGTAAATTCAGGAGAATTCTGGATTGAGAAATCGGCAGATCATTATGAATGGCAGGTCGGAGAACAGGTACAGTACAATGTGGTGGTGGAGAATAAAAAAGCAGGTACAGTGGCCCGGAACGTAACTGTTTGGGATACCGGTATGCCGGCAGGACTTGCACTTTCATCGGCAGAGGATGTATCGGTAAGCGGAATCCCACAGAATATTACGCAGCTGACAGCAGGGACCAAAGATGTTTTGAACCAGCTCAATCCGGAATTTTATAATGAGACATCAGAGAAACCAGTGAATTATGAATTTCTTCAGGAAGGAAGCGGATGGAGACTGAACATTTCAGATCTTCCGGCAAATACTCCGGTTATGATTTCTTTCCTTTGCACAGTTACGGAAGCGGCAAATGGAATGGAAAGCATTAATGTTGCCAATGTGCAGGCGCAGAATGCCCCTGTTTCGCAGGATGACGCAGAAGTGTATGTAAATACAGCAGTTCTTTCTATTGAGAAAAGTTTTCAGAATCCATATCTGGCAGCCGGGGACGGACGTGCGGAAAATGAATTTCGGGTAGGAGAACAGGTGAATTATCAGGTTACGGTTAATAATCTTCAGAAGGGATCTATCGCAAGAAATCTTGTGATCAGTGATCTTTCCCTTCCTGAAGGGCTGGCTCTGGACGGAGCTGAAGATGCTGTTACTGTAAGCGGTGTTCCGGCTGTTATTCAGAATCCGGTGGCAGGAACTGATGATGCAGGAAATCAGCTGAATCCGGAAAATTATAAAGAAACAGTGGAAAAACCGGTCAGCTGTCAGGTTACACGTCAGGGAACCGGATGGATCGTGACGATTTCAGATCTTCCGTATCAGACACCTGTGACTGTTAATTTCCGCTGTACTGCGCAGGAAAGCGTAAATGGGATGGAGATTGTAAATACAGCACAGGCATATGCAGATAATGCACAGAAAGTAAAGGACTCCTCAAAAATCTGGGTGAACTCGCCTGTTCTTAAAGTAGAGAAGACGACGGACAAACCATTTTACAAATATGGTGATATTATTACATACCGCATTGTCCTGACACAGGAGCAGACCGGATGTGTGGCGCGTAATGTTACTCTGCAGGATGTGATCGATACTCAGGGAGTACGTCTTCTGAAGGATTCGGTGATTCTGATGGATGAGAAAGGAAATGTGGCAGATGCTGATGTACAGATCAATGATGATAATACTTTCCTGATGTCAACAGGCAGAACACTGGTCAGAGATAGCAGATATAGTATTTGCGATAATGATAAAGGCGGTCTTTTTGAGCAGATAATGTATAATCCTCTGGACTGTCAGGAACAGAAAAGTATGATCGTGGAATATCAGGCAGCGGTGATTGATGCAGCCCTGGCAGGACAGAAAGTGCACAATACTGCAGTTGCAGACAGCAGTGAAAAGATACCTGCAACCGGGGAAGCAGAGACAGAGGTACACAGTCCGATTCTGGAAATTGTGAAGGAATCAGATAAGAAAGAGTATGCGTCCGGTGAGAAAGGATACTATAAACTGACAGTAAGACAACTGCGTGAGGATGTCACAGATCAGAATATTGTTATCGAAGATAAACTGGAAACCCAAGGGGCTTCTATTGTAAAAGACAGCATTTTTGTGAAGAAAAACGGCATAGAGCTGAAAGATGCCAAAATAGAGGCAGATGATACAGGATTTGTAATTCAGACAGGAGCATCGTTGTCAGATATGGATAAAATTGAAGTCTGCTATGAAGTGGTATTTAAAACAGAAAGCACAGAGCCTGAAAAAATTGTAAACACAGCGAAAGCAAGAGGTGATATTTCACCGGAAATTACTGCACAGCAGGAGGCATATGTGAAAGCAAAAGCAGAACCGACTGCCACACCAACACCGTCTGCAACACCGAAACCAACAGAAACACCAAAGCCGACAGAGACACCAAAACCTACAGAAGTACCGAAACCGACGGAGCAGCCAAAAGCCACACCAACACCATCTGTACCGGGAACCTGCCCGAAAATGACTCCTGTACCGACGAAAGCACCGTTAGCATCTTACAATGGTGGAAATAATGGAGGCACGACTTCCGGAAGCGGAGGCAGCAGTTACGCAAATTCGGGTGGATATTCCGGTGGATACGGAAGCTATCAGGGTGGTTCCATGGCAGGAAGTTCTAAAACAGGAGATGTCAGACCGTTTAAAATGATGGCTGTTCTTGGACTTATCGGAATGGGACTGCTGACAGGAGGTGTGGTGATCTACAGAAGAACTGTTTCCGGGAAAAGAAATATAAAGGGTATGCCGCGGAAATGAAAAAACTCAGAACATTTGCAGTAAGTATGATCATAGCAGCAATTGGGCTTCTTATATATTGTGCCGGCTTCTATATAAAAAGTTATGAACAGAATCTTGCAGCAAGGCAGGAATATGCAGAGCTTTCCCAAATGGCAGGGGTGAAGAACAGAGAAGGTGCCGGATTATTGGCAGATGGCAAAAAAACTGATGAAGACAGCAGTACAAAAAACAGTGAAAAAAAACGCAGGAAAAAACAGAGAAGATCTTCTGAATCAAAAAACAAAAACTGTACAGATGAAATCAGGGAATCCTTCGGGATTTCCTGGGAAAATTTAAGAAAGATCAACTCTCAGACAGTTGCCTGGATTACTGTCCCGGGAGCCGATATTTCTTATCCTGTAGTTCAGGCGGCGGATGATGAATATTACCTGAAACATAATTTCAGAGAAGAGGAAGATCTGTTTGGATGTATTTTTCTGGAACATGACATAAAAAAGAATTTTACAGATTCCCACAGTATTCTTTACGGGCATAATATAGAAGGTAATATGATGTTTGCAAATCTGAACCGTTATGAACAGCCTGAATTTCTGAAAAAATGTCCTGAAATTGAGATCACAACACCAAAAAGAAAGTTTCTGTACAAAATTTTTTCTGTGGAACAGGCATCTTCCAAAAGCCCGGCATTTGAATATGGATACAAGTTATCCAGTCCTGCATACAGGAGACAATTATCTATATTGAAAAATAATTCCATGTATGACACAGGAGTAGAGCCTGATGAAAGGGAGAGAATGGTGACTCTGATCACCTGTAATTCACGTCTGGATAAAGAAATACGTATGGCGGTACATGGGATTTGCCATGAATGTTATGGTATAGAAAAAGCTGAGCCGAAGTGATGTTGAAATCAATCGGATATTGGTAACTTTCGTAAAGGATGAACTGTTACTGTTCACACATCACTATCTCTCGAGGCGTTTTGGAAAAAACTAATGAAAAATCTCCCGATATTTTGTATAATTTATGCATAAAAAACAACTTGTTCGTACGTGCGTACAAGTTGTATCCTAAATACAGGAGGGAAGAAGACATGACAGATAATGGAAAGCCGAAATATTTCTCACTGATGGAACAGCTCAGAAGTGATATTATGTCAGGAGCTATCCGACCGGGAGAGAAGCTTCCTTCAGAAAACGAGCTTTCACAGAAATATTCCCTGAGTAGACATACAGTTCGTAAAGCACTGGGAATCCTGGAGCAGGACGGATATGTAGAGGCATTTCACGGAAGAGGTACTTATTGCTCTGAGAATATGCGCCATATAAAGAATTCAAAGAATATTGCGGTAGTGACCACATATATTTCTGATTATATTTTTCCGAGACTGATACAGGGAATGGATAATGTCCTTTCAGAAAGCGGTTACAGTATTATCCTGAAAAACACAGCAAACAGCAGACAGAAAGAGGCCAGATGTCTGGAGGAACTTCTGAAGAAAGATATTGATGGACTGATCATTGAACCAAGCAAAAGTGAGATGATCTGTAAACACAGAAATCTTTATCAGAATCTGGATAAATTTGAAATTCCGTATGTGTTTATTCAGGGAATCTATTCAGAAATGAGGGATAAACCTCATATTCTTATGGATGATGCACAGGGAGGCTATCTTGTAACAAAATATCTGCTGGAACTGGGACATAAAAAGATCAAGGGTTTCTTTAAGGCAGACGATATGCAGGGACTGGAGCGCCACAAGGGATATGTGAAGGCCTTACAGGAGTCAGGGATTGCCTATGATCCTGATGATGTTGTCTGGTTTCATACAGAGGACAGGAAAGTAAAACCTGCACTGATGGCAAAAGAAATGGTACAGAGCGGACAGCTTCCGGATGGAATCGTCTGTTACAATGATCAGATTGCTGTTCAGGTTATGGAAGAACTGGAGAAAATGGGAGTCAGGATACCGGATGATATTTCCATTACCGGTTATGACAATTCACTGTATGCTCAGCGAGGAAGCGGAATCACAACGATAGCTCATCCGCAGGAAAAGCTGGGAGAAATGGCAGCAGAGCTTATACTTGAGAAAATCAACGGAGTTCCTGAAGAAGAAAGTAAGGTTGAAAGACTGATTTATCCGGAACTGATCATACGGGGATCATGCAGAAAAATATTGTAAACAAATGAAATAAATAAAAAATAAGAATAAATCCAGGAGGAATTTTATCATGAAAACAGGAAGAAACTATAAGTTCTGGTTTTGTACAGGTTCACAGGATCTTTACGGAGATGAGTGCTTAAGAAAAGTTGCTGAGCATTCCAGAATCATTGTTGAGGAATTAAACAAGAGCGGTGTTCTTCCATTTGAATTAGTATGGAAACCAACACTGATCACAAACGAACTGATCCGTAAAACATTTAATGAGGCAAATGCAGATGAGGACTGTGCAGGTGTTATCACATGGATGCATACTTTCTCACCGGCAAAATCATGGATCCTTGGTCTGAAAGAATACAGAAAACCGCTTTGCCATCTTCATACACAGTTTAATGAGGAGATTCCTTATGATACCATTGATATGGATTTTATGAATGAAAACCAGTCTGCTCATGGCGGTCGTGAATATGGTCATATTGTTACAAGAATGGGAATCGAAAGAAAAGTTATTGTCGGACACTGGGCAGATAAAGATGTTCAGGAAAGACTTGCTTCCTGGATGCGTACAGCAGTTGGTATCATGGAGAGCAGCCATATCCGCGTATGTCGTGTAGCAGATAACATGAGAAACGTAGCTGTTACAGAAGGTGATAAAGTAGAAGCACAGATCAAATTCGGATGGGAAGTTGATGCTTATCCTGTAAATGAGATTGCCGATTATGTAAAAGATGTAGCTAAAGGTGATGTAGATGCGCTGGTAGATGAATACTATAGCAAATATGATATTTTTCTTGAGGGAAGAGATCCGGAAGAATTTAAACGTCATGTAGCAGTTCAGGCTCAGATTGAGATCGGATTTGAGAAATTCCTGGAAGAGAAAAATTATCAGGCAATCGTTACACACTTTGGAGATCTGGGTGCTCTTAAACAGCTTCCCGGACTTGCAATCCAGAGACTTATGGAAAAAGGCTATGGATTCGGTGCAGAAGGCGACTGGAAGACAGCTGCCATGGTTCGTCTGATGAAGATCATGACAGCTGGTGTAAAAGATGCAAAAGGAACTTCCATGATGGAAGACTATACATATAACTTTGTACCTGGAAAAGAAGGAATCCTTCAGTCTCATATGCTTGAGGTATGCCCGTCTGTCGCAGATGGTAAGATCGGCATTAAAGTATGCCCGCTTTCCATGGGTGACAGAGAAGATCCTGCAAGACTTGTATTCACAAGCAAGACAGGCCCGGGTATTGCAACATCCCTGATCGATCTTGGAGACCGTTTCCGTCTGATCATCAACGATGTGGAATGCAAGAAGGTTGAGAAACCGATGCCGAAGCTTCCTGTAGGAAGTGCATTCTGGACACCACAGCCAAATCTTAAGACAGGTGCAGAAGCATGGATCCTTGCAGGCGGAGCTCACCATACAGCATTCTCCTATGACCTGACAGCAGAGCAGATGGGTGACTGGGCAGCAGCTATGGGTATTGAAGCTGTTTACATTGATAAAGATACAAATATTCGTGATTTCAAGAATGAACTGAGATGGAATGAACTTGCATTCAGAAAATAATAATTTTTGTAATTAATACAGAGGCTGTCATATCAGGCTGAAATTAACTGCCTGGAATGGCCGCCCTGAGAAGTTTAAAGTAATAAAAAGTATGTTAAAACCGTAAAATTTCCATGGTAAAACAATAAAAGAAATGCAATAATATTGGTGTACAAACAATATATGATTATAGATTGTCGAATGATCTGTAATCATAAATAACAGAGAAACAGGGAGGTACATAAAAATGGGAGCAGCAGAAGCAAAAGCAGCGATTCTCGCTAACAAAACAGCGCTTGGTATTGAATTTGGTTCTACCAGGATCAAAGCAGTACTTGTAGATGATAAAAATCAGCCAATCGCATCTGGCGGTCATGAATGGGAAAATCGTTATGAAAACGGTGTCTGGACATATAGCCTTGATGATATCTGGACAGGCATTCAGGACTGTTATCAGGATATGGCAAGGGATGTGAAGGCAAAATATGACATAGAACTGGAATCTGTAGGTGCATTTGGCGTCAGCGCCATGATGCATGGATATATGCCATTTAACAAAGAAGGAGAACTTCTTGTACCATTCCGTACATGGAGAAACAACATTACAGGAGAAGCCAGCGAGAAACTGATGGAACTGTTCAACTACAACATTCCGCAGAGATGGAGCATTGCTCATCTGTATCAGGCGATCCTTAACGGTGAAGAACATGTAAAAGATATTGACTATATCACAACTCTGGAGGCTTATGTACACTGGAAACTGACAGGTAAGAGAGTTCTTGGAATCGGTGATGCGGCGGGTATGTTCCCGATCGATACAACAAAAGCAGATTATAATCAGGAAATGGTTGATAAATTCGATGAACTGGTAGCACCTTACGGATTCTCTTGGAAACTTCGTGACATTATGCCGAAAGCTCTTGTTGCAGGGGAAGATGCCGGCGTTCTTACAGAAGAAGGTGCGAAACTTCTGGATGTGACAGGTAAACTGAAAGCCGGAATCCCGATGTGCCCTCCGGAAGGTGATGCAGGAACAGGCATGGTTGCCACAAACAGTGTAGCAGTACGTACGGGTAATGTTTCCGCAGGAACTTCTGTATTTGCCATGATCGTTCTGGAAAAAGAACTCTCCAGACCGTATAAAGAAATCGACATGGTTACCACTCCGTCCGGACATCTGGTAGCTATGGCTCATTCCAACAACTGTACCTCTGACCTGAATGCCTGGGTAAATGTATTTAAAGAGTTTGCAGAGGCTATGGGTATGGAAGTGGATATAAATAAACTGTTTGGAACTCTTTATAATAAAGCACTTGAAGGTGATCCGGACTGTGGCGGACTTCTGTCTTACTGCTATTTCTCTGGCGAGCATATGACAGGCTTTGAAGAAGGACGCCCGTTATTTGTACGTTCTCCTGAGAGCAAATTCAATCTTGCAAACTTTATGAGAACCAATCTGTATACATGCCTTGGAGCCATGAGGGTAGGTCTGAACCTTCTGTTTGAGAAAGAAAATGTAAAAGTAGACCGTCTTCTTGGCCATGGAGGATTATTCAAGACAAAAGGTGTAGGACAGCAGATTCTGGCAGATGCTGTCAATGCACCGGTATCTGTAATGGCTACTGCAGGTGAAGGCGGAGCCTGGGGAATCGCACTTCTTGCTTCTTATCTGGTAAATAAAGAAGAAGGTGAGACTCTGGAAAGCTTCCTTGATAATAAAGTGTTTGCAGATCAGGAAAGCAGCACACTGGATCCAAAGCCGGAAGGTGTGGCTGGATTTAACGCATTTATGGACAGTTATATGAAAGGCCTTTCTATTGAAAGAGCAGCAGTAGAGTCTGAAATCTGGTAAATGTTGAGAAACAAACTGTTTGCCGGCGCATATGAAAATGAATAGGAAAAGAAGAATATAAAAAACAGAGCAGCATCGCAGATCATGAGACCGGCGATGCTGTTTTTTGTAGTTTTTCTGAAATTGTTATCAAGTGATTCGCAGCCGAATAAATACAAAGAGAAAGCCCCGGCAGGGGAGCTGCCGGGACTTTCAAGGGGAGTATAAATAATTAAATAAGGGGTTTATGTAAAAAAAATTTTTGAAGGGTAAATTCTTTTTACAGCTATGATTATAATATAGCTTGGTGAAAAAAGCAACATATTTTGATGAATATTCCCCCCGGTTTTTGGGATAATAGTCAATGTGAAGCACTTTCAGCGATGAAGTGTGGAAGAAAAAAACCGGATTTTGCAGAGTATCAGGAGATCCGGGCAGATAAATCTCATCAGGAGGAAAATAATAATGGCAAAAAACTATGAATCTGAGAGTAAAAACAGCAGAAATTACACAGGAACTTCAGATAAGAACAGCTATGGTAATGAAATGAACCATGCTGGTAATGCAAAAAACAGTGTGAAAAGCAAAAACGAGACAGATTGTAGAAGTAAAGCAAAAAATAAAACTTCCCAGTCTTACAGCTCAGAAGAAGACAGATATTGATTGGATCAGGAGGGGGAAATGCCCCTCCTGATCTGCTGTGAGCCAATTTATGTGTCGGCTGTTTTTTGTCAGGCAGTGGCACATCTGTCCCTGATATCATATGATATAACAAAAAGGAGTCTGCCATGTTTCCGGTGGAAACGATTTCTGCAAAAATGCTGGATTATTATGTGGGCCGAAGGGACACGTTGATCATAGATCTGAGAGAAAAAGAGTTTTATATGCACAGTCATGTAAAAGGAGCCGTAAACATGCCATATGGAGAAATAGACGGATATACAGCCTTTCCAAAAGGGAAAATACTGGTTCTGTACTGCGACAGGGGCGGGGCAAGCCTTCTGCTTGCAAGGCAGCTTGCAAAGCTTGGGTACTGTACCAGGTCTGTTATAGGCGGTTTTGGAGCATATCGGGGAAGAAATCTTGTAATTTCGCCATAAGCATGATAAGGTGTAAGAGAAAAAATACGAACCGGTATATCTTCAGGTTATTTCAGAAATCAATCTGTCGGCATACCAATAAAAGAGGAGACACAAAACTATGAAATATATGTTTGCATCAGATGTCCATGGTTCTGCATACTACTGCAGAAAAATGCTGGATGCCTATAAAGAAGAAAAGGCAGAACGCCTGGTACTGCTGGGCGATCTGCTCTATCATGGCCCGAGAAATGATCTTCCCAGAGAATATGCTCCCAAACAGGTCATTTCTATGCTTAATGACATGAAGAAAGAAATTTATGCTGTACGTGGGAATTGTGAAGCTGAGGTCGATCAGATGGTCCTGCAGTTTCCGGTTATGGCAGACTACTGTATTCTGAACCTGGATGGAAGAACCTTTTATGCCACACATGGTCATATTTACAATGAAAATAATCTGCCTCCGATCCAGGAAGGAGATATTCTGATCCATGGACATACCCATGTACTGAAAGCAGAGCAGAAAGAAGACTATGTACTTCTCAACCCGGGTTCTGTTTCCATTCCAAAAGAAGGAAACCCGCCTACATATGCGATCTTTGAGGACGGTGTGTTTACAATTAAGGATTTTGAGGGAAATATTGTTAAGAGCATAGAATTATAGGGAAGTCCCATCTACATATAGAAAGGATAAAGAATGGAAAAATTTGAACTGATCGCTCCATGTCATTTCGGTATGGAAGCTGTACTGAAACGTGAGATCCTTGATCTGGGCTATGAGATTACCAAAGTAGAGGATGGAAAAGTAACATTCGAGGCAGATGCACAGGGAATCGCAGATGCCAATATCTTTCTGCGTTCCACAGAAAGAATCCTGCTGAAAGTAGCAGAAGTAAAGGCAGAAACCTTTGACGAGCTTTTTGAAAAGACAAAAGCCCTGCCATGGGAAAACTATATTCCCAAGGATGGGAAATTCTGGGTTGCCAAGGCCAATTCTGTGAAGAGTAAGCTCTTTAGCCCGTCTGATATCCAGTCCATTATGAAAAAAGCCATTGTAGAGCGTCTGAAGGGCGTATACGGGGTGTCCTGGTTTGAAGAGGATGGGGCAAGCTTTCCTATCCGCGTGGCATTTATGAAAGATGTGGCCACGATCGGTATTGATACTTCAGGGGTATCTCTGCATAAAAGAGGATATCGTAAAATGACAGTGAAAGCTCCGATCACAGAAACACTGGCATCTGCTCTGATCATGCTTACGCCATGGAATAAAGACAGGATTCTGGTAGATCCTTTCTGCGGAAGTGGTACCTTTCCTATTGAAGCAGCAATGATGGCAGCAGATATTGCACCCGGCATGAACCGTTCCTTCCTTGCTGAGGAATGGAAGCATCTGGTTCCGAGAAAATGCTGGTATGATGCAAATGAAGAGGCACAGGACAGGATAAATCTTAATATTGAAACAGATATCCAGGGCTTTGACCTTGATCCTGAGGCGTTGAAGGCTGCCAGAGCTAATGCAAAAATGGCAGGTGTGGACAAGCTGATCCATTTCCAGCAGAGAGCGGTAAAAGATCTCCGCCATCCCAAACCATATGGATTCATCATCACAAACCCTCCTTATGGGGAACGACTGGAAGAAAAAGAGAATTTAACTCAGCTTTATCGTGAAATCGGGGAAAGCTATGAAAGGCTTGACAAGTGGTCCATGTATCTGATCACATCTTATGAGAAAGCGGAGAACGATATCGGGCGAAAAGCAGATAAAAACCGTAAGATCTATAATGGTATGCTTAAGACCTATTACTATCAGTTCCTTGGACCGCGTCCACCAAAGAAAAACCGTAACTGAGTGCTTCTGTAATTGCGAAAAATCAAAATAAAAAGAGGATACAAAGGATTATGAAAAAAATAATTTTTGCTACCGGAAATCAGGATAAAATGAGAGAAATCCGCGAGATCCTTGCAGATATGGATGTAGAGGTTGTTTCTATGAAAGAAGCAGGAATCCATGCAGATATTGTAGAGAATGGTTCTACTTTTGAGGAAAATGCTGTGATTAAGGCGAAGACAATCTGTGAACTGACAGGGGAGATTACTCTGGCAGATGATTCCGGTCTGGAGATTGACTATCTGAATAAAGAGCCGGGCATTTATTCTGCCCGTTATATGGGAGAAGATACCTCATATCATATCAAAAATGCAAGTCTGATAGAGAGACTGAACGGAGTTCCGGACGAGAAGCGTACTGCAAGGTTCGTATGCGCCGTTGCAGCGGCTTTTCCGAATGGAAGTGTAAAAACAGTGCGTGGAACAATGGAAGGCCGTATAGGCTATGAGGAGAAGGGAGAGAACGGCTTCGGCTATGATCCGATCTTCTACCTGCCGGAATATGGATGTACTTCTGCAGAGCTTTCCGACAAAGAGAAAAATAAGATCAGCCACAGGGGAAAAGCATTACGTGCCATAAAGGATGAACTGAAATGAAGGTACTGATCGTCAGCGATACTCATGGACAGGATGAGAATCTGGAAGAGACAGTGCTCAGAGAAGCTCCCTTTGATTATCTGATCCACTGTGGTGATGTGGAAGGCAGAGAGATTTTCATTGAGGCACTGGCAGAGTGCCCATGTACGATTGTCGCAGGAAATAATGACTTTTTTACAGATCTTCCCTATGATGAAGAAGTTACCCTGGAGGGACATAAGATACTGGTTACACATGGACATCACTATTTTGTGTCCCGGGATTATGATAAACTTGTTGAGAATGCGCAGGCTAAGGGATGTAAGATTGCAATGTATGGTCATACTCACATGCCTTTGATCGAGAATGAGGATGGGATTCTGGTAATTAATCCCGGCAGTCTTACCTACCCGCGTCAGAGAGGCCGCAGGCCAAGCTATGCAGTTATGCAGATAGAAGAGGGAAAAGATCCTCAGGTCGAGATCAGATACCTCTGAAAAATTATTTAACTGAATCAGGTAAGTTACTTGCGGAGGTTGCGAATATCCGCCTGACTCATCTGACTGTATATTTTTGAGGTATTGTTGATCGGATAACGGCAATACCTCTTTTTGCAGATACGTGACAGTAAAAAAATAGAAGAAAAAATAAAAAAAGTTAAGATTTTTTTATTGTATAAAAAAAATATCTTTTTACAAAAAATCTCAAAAATCAGTAAAAAACCCCTTTTTGCGAACAAAAAAAACGATTTTTTCGAAAAAAGTGAAAAGGCCGCAAAGCCTTGTGTTTAGCGGGTTTCAGGAACTTTTTGAGGGATAAAAAATCACTTTTTCAAAAAAAATCAAAAAAAAATGAAAAAAGGTGTTGACATTTGGGGTCGCTTAACATATAATATGTCTTGCGTCGGACAACGAAGCACAAATAAATAAAGAAAAACAGCGGGGTGTGGCTCAGCTTGGCTAGAGCGCCTGGTTTGGGACCAGGAGGCCGCAGGTTCGAATCCTGTCACCCCGACTGCTGTAACAACAACATTACCGTTTCAGCGAAATGCGGGTGTAGTTCAATGGTAGAACACTAGCCTTCCAAGCTAGATACGTGGGTTC
>OGUP01000589.1_pt1 | contig 23292 bp, 16 predicted proteins | sample 1553661 | NCBI WGS metagenome assembly OGUP01 (sample SAMEA2580026, study PRJEB22360) | human gut metagenome | biome: human gut; feature: human-associated habitat; material: faeces | place: Denmark | collected 2008/2010
TAAAAAGAAATGCAGATATGCAGGCACATCAAGTTTAAATGAAGCTATAGATAGCTTTTTAAAAAGCTGTGAAGAAGCCGAAAGTATAACTGCACACCCATATATCAAATATCAAAAAGCGAGAATACTTCAACTTATAGAGAATTATTTACCAGAAAGAAACTATACAAATGAAATTATAAAAGCTTTTCAAGATACAACATATGTTATACAAGTTGTTGATCAATACGCAGTAATTAGGGCAACAAAATCATATGCAGCATTGTTATGGATGTATGGGCAATATCTATACAACAATGGTAAAATACGAGAATCAATCTCTAAACTTGAAGAAAGTAAAATGGTTTTTGAGCAAATAGGTAAAGTTGATGAAGAATATTGCAAATGCATTTCTATTCTTTGCGATTCGTACTTCCAAGTATATAAAAACGATCCATCGAATAACATGTCATATATATATAAAGCATCTAAAGTAAGTAAAATAGTAATTGTTAATAAACATTTATTAAAAACACAAATGCGACAAATGGTTATTGGACGCAATAAAGAAATAGAAAATATACTAAAGATTAATAAATAACGACTGTACCAGAAAGCACAGTCGCCTAGTGTCAAACATAAATCATACACTCAAACACCGATTTCCTCGCCATATATTATCAAGTTTTTTCTGCTTTTCAATATTACTGATTAAAACAGCTCTGATATTTTTCGGTCAGATCCTTTCCAAATCTCAATCTGACGATTCAGGGCATTGTTTACGCTTATTTTAAGGTCATCAGGATAACTGATAACACAGACTTTGCAATCTGGCAGAGCAATGGTTCTCTGAATAACGAATGTGATATTTAATGAAATCAGTGCAGTAAGTTTTGTGTTCAGCTATAAGCAAGTCAGAGTTGAAATGCATTACTATCATTGTATGGGCATTAAATTTTCATATTGTATTTGACTTTTTCTTGAAAATATTGTATAATATCAAATGGATGAATGTCATTGTTAGAATAATTCTCATAGGTTCTCTCTACAGTTATCATATCGCTTAGATACGCAAAACCACGCCATTTTAGTTGTACAACTCTGGACAACTTTTGGACAACTAAGTTACAGCAACATATAATAAAACGAAGAAAGTTGAAAAAGCTACTTTCTAGTATCTTAGCGAAAACACTTTACTTTTAGTGTATTTTTGATTTGCAACAAAAAAGCAAAATTAGAATGTTTAAACTCAAAGAGATAATTTTTCTCCCGAAAGTCAACGTATTTTCGGTGGATTTTCAGCAAACATGGACTGTATGGTCTTTGTTTGGTTTTTCTTAAAAGATTATAAAAATCCGCTTCGTAGCAATACGAAACGGATTTTTTGTTTTATTTCTGTACAAGAGTCAACCAAAATACAGTATTTGCGGTTGGAAAATTATGAGGATTTTTAGAATCATAAAAAGTACTTGATTTCATTTATAAAATGTGCTATGATAGGAAAAAGATGGATTTTTACCTTTTATTTCCTCAACTCAACTGAAACCAGCAATACCATATCCAAAGACCGATAGGAGAGAAGCCAATGTCCCTTTCATTCCTAACATTTCTATTCAATCAAAAAACCAGTGCAAAAAAATTTTGCCGCTATCGAATTCGTTCCAATGAACCATACAGTGACAAACAAGCCTTTCATGGAAATTCTGTTCGCTATCAGATTCAGCAAAGAAACCGACAACAGTTCGTTTATGCATACAACAACGAATATATTTTTACCTATAAGCAAATCAAAAATATGCCGGATTTTATAGATTCTACTCAGCTGGAATTAGTCCATCCAAATGAACTGATTCCCATCACAACGGAAACATTAGGATTATATGAAGCATGGATCAAATACTTCGTTTTTAATCGCATTGTTGCATTTTCCAACAATCACAACGGCTTTTATGATTGCCGAAAAGAAAATAAATACAAAACACTCCTCTATTTGGATGCAAAAAGTGGAATCTCTATCAAGCGAACATTTCAAATTGATACCAAGGTTCTGCTGGATGGAACAGCCTATCTCTCTGTTGACATCAAATGCGATTTTGAAAGTAATGATACCATTTTTGATTATATCTGCAAGGGCATTGATATTACAAATTTAAACGTAACTTGCGACTGGCAAAGTTACGAGAAAACTTATACCGTCACAAAACTGCACCAGGAAACCATTTTTCAGGACATCAATGGTTTCAATCTCTATGATTATTGGAAAGAAAAAAGACCCTCCCAAATAAAAACAATCTGTCCTACAACGCCCATTGTTTCAGTTTTGGACAAAAAGAAACAGCAAACAGGATTCTATATTCCACAATCGTTAAGACCGATTATTACAAGAAATTTTATTGCTGAACGACATCGGGCACTCTCTAAAAAAGTAGATACCTACACGAAACTTTCTATGGAAAAACGCCTGAAAATCATACAGGAATTTTTAAATCACTTGAATGCGGACAAAAAAATTATCCATACTAATCCGGTTGATGTTACAGAATTCGGCTATGCTACCTATGACATTACGCAAAATATGCCCTATTTAATAGTAGGCAATCAGAAAAAAATTCGGATTCAAGAAAAATATAAGGCTTTTTATAAAGATTTTGGATTTTATCAGTTGCCAGAAAACATTGTCGCTGCTTATTTGGGATATGATAGCCACGATGCCAGCAATCCAACTGCAAAAACCAGTCATGAACTGGTCACTTCCATTTTAAACTACACCAGAGGAATATTAAACAACACAAAAGACAGCCGCCTGCATCCACACTTATTGCCACTTACTTTTTATCAAGGGCAATCTTTTCACTATCAAAAGGGCAACTTACTTTCTTATCAGGAAAAAGCACAGGAAATCAAGAACATTCCAGAAATCAATTTCGTCATCTCCACATTGCCAATTGCAGCAGAAGAAGAAGATTTTTATCAAGATGCTGTGGAATCTCCTTATGATGCATATAAATGTGCCTTTGCAGAACGCAATCTTCCCTCTCAAATGATTTCAATGAATATGGCAACTGAACTTGGAACAAAAAACATCTCCTATCGCCTACAAAATATCATATTAGGCATTCTCAGCAAATCCGGCGGAATTCCATGGGTTTTAGAAGCTCCGATGGATGATGTAGATTGTTTTATTGGACTTGATGTGGGAACACAAGAAACCGGCATTCATTACCCATCCTGCTCAGTCTGTTTGGACGGAACTGGAAATCTGATTGGTTATTATGCCACCAGCATCGCTCAAAATGGAGAAAAAATTGATGAAGCCGCTCTCGAAAAAATCTTTGACCAAGTGTTGATTGCCTATAAAACAAAACATCATACCTACCCACACCATGTTGTCATCCACAGAGATGGCTTTTCCAACGAAGGAATCGAATGGTACGTGCAGTATTTCCAGAGAAATAACATTATTTTTGACTTGGTGGAGATTCGGAAAAATATTTCCACACGGCTGCTGCATCCCGAACAGATTTCCAATGAAATGAATCCAAACAGCGGAATGGCTGTCATTCGGGAAAACAAAGCTTATCTGATTTCCACAGAAGTAAAGCCCTATTTGGGTGCACCACGTCCTTTGCTTTTGGTGCATCAATATGGCAGTCTTTCGATTCAACAGATTGTTCGGCAAGTATACATCTTATCAGAAATTCATGTAGGCTCTATGCGAACCAGTCGCTTACCAATTACGACACTCTATGCAGATAAAATCTGTAAACACCATCAGCATGTTCCACATGATGTACTATCCAATCAATTGTATTTCCTATAAAAAAGGGCGTGTTCTAAGAATACGCCTTTTTTGTATTTTTTACAGAAATTTATTTTGATTGAAATGGAAACAATGCCTTTGCTCTCTACCCAAATCACAACCGATTTCTTCTCTCATCACAGTTTCTCAAATGCACAATTATTTTTATAACGCTCTGTTCCTGCTTCTTGTGGGGAGAGATACAGGGCAGCGTTTTCTTCAAGTGAGTCGTGCAATTGATTTCAATCAATCGTGAATTGCGTATGAAATTCTTATCATTCCCGTTTTATTTCAATATTCAATCGTAGGGTCAACTGTAAAATGGGATCTCAATTTTATAGTAAGCAATTGAATGGCATCCTGTGCAATCTTTTTCAAGTCCATCTGCAAGACCATACTGATTGCTCTTTTCTGTTCTTCCAGTGGAACACGATAAGAAGTGAGCGACATCTCTAAAAACCGCTGAATTTTCTTTTCCAGTGTAAAATAAAAATCGCAGGGAATCACCATATAGCCCCGCATCATGCCACTGCTGCCAATTACTCGCTCGTAAAAATCCGATTCAGAATTGGCTTCCGGGAAATACTGTCCAAACAGTTTCTGAACTTCTATCGCTGTATGATGAATGATATAGTTTAACGACCCTTCTGCACTATATGCTTCTACATAAATACTGCGGAGCGTTTCTTTCATCTCTGTCACTGCCAGCTGAATGGAGGTTTCTATTGCATAAATCAACGCCGGAAATGCCTTGTACCCTAAAAATTGATTGGCCATGTCAAACTGATTCTGGAACATATATTTGACATATTCCAGCAGCAAGGCATCTTTGGTCGGAAAAATATTAAAAAAAGAACTATGAGCAACATTTGCTGCTGTCAAAATATCTTTGATGGTCGTGTCATAATATCCCTTCTCCAGAAACAAGGGCACGCACGCTTCCATGATTTTCATCTTTGCTGCCCGGCTATCGTATCGCTTTGCCAAAAAGCATCCTTCTTTCTTAGATTAAAATTTGAACTGCAAATTGTACCTTGATACAATCTTATCATATTTTCAAATGATTGTCAATCATTTCTCACAGTTTCATCATTTTAAACAGAACAATCGCCAGCAATCTGGTCATTATCACAATTTTTAATCATAAAAAAACAATTTAACTGCACGAAAGCATCATTTATCCTTTTCATCTCGACAGAGATTCTGATGATGTTGACAATGGCATCCATTCTTGCAGTCGGTTTCTCTCTTTTGAAATTATGTATCCTGTTTCTCAACTATTTTTATTTCCAATTCTAAAAAACAGAAAAATAGAAGAAATCATACAAATTTTTTCGGCTTTTTCCAGTTAATTTCTCGTCTGAATTCAATTTTTCATCCCTGTTTTTACATATTAAATTGCTTATTTTTACTTGGCAATTCTTAATTTATTCATAAAAAACAAAATCGTGAGAAAATTATATTCCTTTTCGTTTCTGTTTTGCCTAAAAAATCGCCCTCTTTCACTTTTGAATTTTGTGCCATATTTACGAAAAATAGATTGACGGACTGGATATTGTTGACATCTTTTTCCCAACATGATACAATAAAGATAATCAAAAGCGGTATGAGGGTTGAGATATTTTCATTCCATCAGAACCAAAAGGATTCTTTTTTCATTTCTCCCAGTTCTCGCCCTTCTTTGAATGTTCATGCAAAAAATTGCACGGTTTGTGCGTTTTTCCGGCAAATTGCTGAATTGCAATGGATATTTGCAATATGATTGACAATCATTGCGAAGCATGGTATCATAAGATTACCTTAAAAAACGCTTTGCTTTTTATACACGATTCAATCTTCTTTTGACGAGTCTAAAAGGCAAGCCAAAACGAGAAAGGAATATGGTACAGTGGGGACTCTCAATCAAAAAAACAAAAACAAACAAGATGACGAAACCGAAATTGACTTAGGAAAATTGTTCAAAGCATTAGTGCAGCGGCTGCCAATTATTTTGCTGGTAACGCTCTGTTTCAGTGCCATTGGCTTTTCCTACGGCAAGTATTATCTCCCGTTGGAGTACACCTCCAGCACTTACATGTATGTAAAAAATGGGGATGCTTCCGAAGAAAAAACTGCCATCAACCAACAGGATTTGATGGCTTCCAAATCACTGGTAGAAACCTATATTGTCATTTTGAAAAATGACACCGTTGTGAAACAGGTCGGCATGAATCTGGTCAGCAAGTTCGGGGTGTCAGAAATTTCAAAATGCTTTACAGTCAAAAATGGGGTCATTTCTACCGCTGAACTCAAAGATGCAATTTCCATGTCTGCGGACGGCGACACAGAAGTGCTGAAAATTTCTGCACAGACCAAAGATCCGCATGTGTCCGCTGAAATCTGCGATATTTACGCAGAAGTTGCACCAACATTTCTCATCCGCATCATTGGTGCTGGGTCTGTTGAAGTCATCGGCGATGCCGAAGTACCGCAATCCCCCTCCGCTCCAGATGTGAAAAAAATTACTATGATGGCAGCTGCAGCAGGATTTGTCCTCTCTGCTGGTGTTGCAGTCTTAATTTACCTGTTGGATCGCACCATTAAGGGCGAAGATGACATTCAGTCTTTCTCCATCTCCTATCTGGGCGAAGTTCCGGAAATGGTGGAAGCTCGCAGCGGAAAACGGAAACCCCGTAAGAAAAAAAACAGCCCTTCCGCATTGCGGAATATGCTGCTCTGTGCAAAAGATATTCCGTTCCCGTGCTCGGAAGCTTACCGCTCCATCCGCACCAATTTGATGTTTGCACTGGCTCCACAGGAACATAAAATTGTTGCAGTAACCAGTCCAAATGCTGCGGACGGAAAGAGTTTAACGGCTGCAAATATTGCAATGGCATTGGCAATGATGAACAAAAAAGTATTGTTCATTGATGCAGACCTGAGAAAACCAGTTCAGCATCAGCGGTTAAATCTGGAAAACAAAGTTGGTTTGTCTGAAGTTCTGGGGCATATGACAACCTGGCAAGTGGCTCGTCATCTTGCACCATTGCCAAACATGGATGTTTTGACAGCTGGTACTTGTCCGCCAAATCCATCTGAACTGCTGGCATCTCCGGCAATGAAAAAGTTGCTTGAAGAAGCCGAACAGCAGTATGATTATATCATCATCGACACACCGCCGGTGAATGTTGTCAGCGATGCGTTGGGGCTTTCCGATTGCATCGGCGGTATCTTAATGGTAGCACGTTACTATGTTACCACGACCAAGGAATTAGAAACCGCTTTGCAGGCAATTTCTGTAACAGGTGCAACTGTATTGGGTCTGGTTCTGACAGAAGTGGACTTCAAGCAAGGCGGCTATTACAAAAAATATTATAAAAAAGGCTCTTATTATACTTATGGAAATGGAAGCAAAAAGAAATCCCATTCTCATTCCACACAGCAATCTAAACCCGTTTCTACCACAACAGATACAGATTCTAACAAACAGCCTGTTTCCTAAGAAGGAGGCAGTCCGATGATGATTGACTTTCACTGCCATATCCTCCCCAAGATGGATGATGGCTCTGATTCCATAAACACTTCCCTCGCAATGCTCCGAACAGAACACACACAAGGGGTAAATCGTGTGGTTCTGACCCCGCATTTCTACTGCGAAGAGGAATCGATAGAAGCGTTCTTACAGCGACGCAAAAAGGCTTTTTCCGCCTTACAAACCGCTATTTCCGACCAACTGCATACCGGCGATATTCCAGAGCTTTGCTTAGGGGCAGAGGTTGCCATGTCCAGTGCATTGGCACAGATGGACTTACAACCGCTCTGCATTGCCGGAACAAATGTCTTGCTGTTGGAGTTACCATATTATCGCCGATTTCGGCTGAAAGATGTTGAAACCATCATCAACCGAAACGACATTCAAGTTGTATTTGCCCATATTGAGCGGTTTTCCCGTTTATGGAATAAAGAGACCTTTGCAGCAGTCATGGAACTGCCCGTCTACAAACAAATTAACTGTAGCTCTCTTTGTCATGCTCGCTGGCGACAGCGGCGGCAGTTGCTCCGCTGGCTTTCAGACGAAGAAGTGCACCTGCTGGGTACAGACGCACATAACCTCACCAGTCGCCCTGTGAATTTTCAGGCGGCTGCACAGCTGTTGCTGCGAAAGCAGCGAACAGCAGAGTTAGAAGCCTGTATGGAACTTGCAGAGCAGCTGACAGAAGACGGCGTACAGTAAACAGGGTGTATCGTTTCACTGCTTGAATATGGGGATTTATTTTTCAAGAAGAGGATGGTACGATGCAAACAGAATGGATTTGGGCGGCAAAAGCCAACCAAGCAATTTTAACCAAAAAACGCAGTCAGAAAGTCTGGTTGAAACAAGACCTGCTCAATCGCAAGCATGTCTATGCACTTTTACAACGCTCAAGAGATATTTTCTTTTCGCTCCTTGCAATTATCGTTCTTTCTCCGCTGATGTTGTTAACGGCTCTGCTGATTGTGCTGGATGACCCACACGGTGGCCCGATTTTCTCACAATATCGTGTAGGAAAGAATGGTCGGAAATTTAAACTCTATAAGTTTCGTTCTATGGTCGTTCATGCAGAAGACAATTTGGAAAGCTTGATGCAACAGAACGAGATGGATGGACCAGTGTTCAAAATCAAAAAAGACCCTCGCATTACCCGAATTGGTCACTTCATTCGCAAAACCAGTATTGACGAGCTTCCACAGCTTTTCAACATTCTGAAAGGCGAAATGAGCATTGTAGGGCCAAGACCGTCTTTACCAAGAGAGGTCGAAAAGTACACGCCATACCAGATGCAGCGGCTGTTGGTAACACCGGGGTTGACTTGCTACTGGCAGATTCAGCCACAGCGAAACAGCCTTTCGTTTGAGGAATGGGTGGCACTGGATATTCAGTACATTCAAGACCGCAGCTATTGGCTGGACTGGAAAATCATTTTCAAAACCGTTGATGCGGTTTTGACTTGTCAGGGAGAATGATATTCACTTTTGCAAACAATACAAAATCCCACAGGGAATGCGTTCCTTGTGGGATTTTTTTATACAATCCTATTCGGTTTTATTTTTCAAATTCAGCAGAATTGCTTCGCTGTTTGATATGCCTATTCTTGGAAAGCCACCTAAAACTGGCTCGACCGCAGTTTCTGCAACCATTATTCCAATGCGGCTGCGACTGCTTTTCCGGCTGCAACGCTCGCTTTTGCATCTAAATAGCGTTGGTTCGTACTGCCCCGAAAACGGCATTCATAACTTTTCTTATCCGCTTCAAAGCGTCCATCAATTAAAATATCTGTTTCGTTCAGCAATGCCATCCAGTCTTCCCGACCGTCTGCCAGCAGTTGTTCCAATGTATATCCGGTATATGTCACCAGATTCAATCCCAAATCATGCACCTGTTTCCCCAGTTCTGCCAGTGCTGCCGCCTGACAAAATGGTTCTCCACCGCTGAATGTAACACCATCCAGTAACGGGTCACTTGCAATCTCTTTTAGCAATACTGCTGCATCCACCAGCTTTCCGCCCTGAAAATCATGGGTCTGCGGATTGTGACAGCCCGGACATCCATGCGGACATCCCTGCACAAAAATGGTATAGCGAATCCCCTCCCCATCAACAATCGAATTTTCTACCGTTCCTGCAATTCGCAGCTGCATCATAAATCCCTGCCTTTCTCGTTTTTATCCGCAAAAATTCCTGTAAGCAGAACTACTTCCACTTACAGGAATTTTCAATCATACATACTATTTCTATATTCAGCCATTATAAAGCGTGCTTAACACGGTCATGTTCTTCTGCCCGCTTTGCATCGTTAAACCGATCCAGCGTACCAACCAGATAGCCAGTGATTCTCCGAATCCGTTCAAACCCAACATCACCGCTGTGTTCCGTTCTGCCGCACTGCGGACAGCTGTCACCGATAATGCCCGTAAAGCCACAGCAAGGGTCACGATCAACTGGATGGTTCACAGAGCCATAGCCAATCCCAGATTCCTTCATGCAGCGAATGACCTTCTCAAACGCAGCCACGTTCTGTACAGGGTCGCCGTCCATTTCTACATAGCTGATATGTCCGCCGTTTGTGAGAGCGTGATACGGAGCTTCCAGACGAATCTTGTCCACTGCCCGAATCGGATAGTAAACCGGAACGTGGAATGAGTTGGTGTAATAATCCCGATCTGTTACGCCCGGAATCACACCATACCGTTCCCGATCCATCCGAACGAATCGACCAGATAACCCTTCTGCTGGTGTTGCCAGAACAGAGAAGTTCAAGCCTGTTTTCTTCGATTCCAAATCGGTACGATCCCGCATCGTCTGAATAATTTTCAAGCCCAATTCCTGTGCTTCTGCACTCTCGCCGTGATGCTTGCCAATCAATGCCTTCAAGGTTTCTGCCAAGCCGATGAAGCCTACAGAAAGCGTTCCGTGCTTCAAGACTTCTGCAACGGAATCATCTGGGCCAAGCCCCTCAGAATCCAACCAAACGCCCTGTCCCATCAGGAACGGGTAGTTCCGTACTTTCTTCTGGCACTGGATTGCAAACCGGTCTGTCAGCTGTTCAATGGTCAAATCCATCATGTTGTTCAACAGCGTGAAGAATTTATCAATATCCCCATTTGCTTTGATTGCCAGCCGTGGGAGGTTGATTGATGTAAAGCTCAGGTTGCCTCTGCCCGTTACAATTTCACGGGTCGGGTCATATTCGTTGCCGATCACTCTGGTACGGCAGCCCATATAGGCAATTTCCGTCCGGTAGTCACCCGGCTTGTAATACTGGAGGTTATACGGTGCATCCAAGAATGCAAAGTTCGGGAATAACCGCTTTGCAGAAACCCGACATGCCAGCTTAAACATATCATAGTTCGGGTCTTCCTTGTTGTAGTTCACGCCTTCTTTTACCTTGAAAATGTGAATCGGGAAAATGGGTGTTTCGCCGTTGCCCAAGCCAGCTTCTTCCGCAAGCAGCACATTTTCAATGACCATTCTGCCTTCCGGTGTGGTATCTGTTCCGTAGTTAATGGAACTGAACGGTGTCTGTGCACCTGCACGGCTGTTCATGGTATTCAGGTTGTGAATCAGGGCTTCCATTGCCTGATAAGTTGCACGGTTGGTTTCCCGATAAGCATTCTTCTTTGCAAACGCCTGTACGGTTGCAATCTGGTCGGCTGTCAGCCGTTCAGAGAGCTTTTGTGCTTCTGCTTCCTGATAGCCGTTGTTATTTGCCAGACAAGAAATCAGACCTGTTTCCTGCTGGATAGCAGCCGCATAGGATTTTACAAATGCCTGTGGTTCTTCGATGTCGGTCAAGAGTTCCAGTGCTCTTGCAACATTCTGTAAGTACCGTTTCCGGTAAGTTTTCTTAACGCCGCCAGCCATTGCATAATCAAAGTTCGGGACGCTCTGTCCGCCGTGCTGGTCGTTCTGGTTGGACTGAATTGCGATACAAGCCAAAGCGGAATAGCTGGAAATATCGTTTGGTTCTCTCAGGAAGCCATGGCCAGTCGAAAAGCCATGCTGAAACAGCTGAATCAAGTCAATCTGGCAGCAGGTTGTTGTCAGCGTCAGGAAATCCAAGTCATGAATGTGAATGTCGCCATTCCGGTGAGCCTTAGCGTGTTCCGGCTTCAGAACTCGCATCTCATAGAATTCCTTTGCAGCGGAAGAACCATACTTCAGCATCGTGCCCATTGCGGTATCGCCATCAATGTTGGCATTTTCCCGCTTGATGTCGCTGTCCTTTGCAGAATCAAACGTCAGTTCGTTCATAATCTTCATGAGATTGGATTTGACTTCCCGATCTCTGGTACGCTCATAGCGATATAAAATATATGCCTTTGCAGTTTGGGCGTGTCCACACTCAATCAGTTCTTTTTCTACCAAGTCCTGAATTTCTTCTACGGTCGGTTCTTGACTGCCGTGCAGCTGTTCATACAACGCACAGGTTTTTTCGGCAACATCTCTCGCCATGGCTGCATCTGTTCCGCCAACAGACTGGGCTGCACGAAATACCGCATTTGCAATCTTGTCTAAATCAAACTGCTCTCTTCTGCCGTCACGTTTAATAATATAAGAAATCATAAGTGCGAACGCTCCCCTTTACATATACAAAATATAGTAGAGCAGCCGGTAAAGTAACCATGTATCTAGTACTTTACGGCTGCCTATCCAGTATAACGCATTTTTTCGGAATTGTCAATAGGAAAACGAAAAAAGCATTGCTTCTTCGGAATTTAATAGGAAAACAAATCAAAATTTACACCAAGCAGATAGAAAACAAGTCCTATCAGCAAACAAGATAAAAAAATGAAGAAAACAACCCGCAGGCGAAATCGCAGCTTCGGTTTTGGGTAACGTCCTGTATATTCCGGAAGTCCTTGAGCGGATGATTTTTTCTTTTTCATAGTAATGCCTGCCCTCCTTGTCGATGTTGGATCGAAACACGTTCCTTTTTATTATACGACAAGCCAGCCAAAAAATCAAGGGATTTCTCCAAAGAATCGGAAGAAATTTATTTTTAAACAATGAATGAACTTTTTCAGTTTCCAAATTATTTGGAAAAATACAACAAAAAAGACGCCTCTTCTTCCGAAGAAACGTCTTTCTCTATCGTACACAACTTGTACTGCTTAGTCGCTTACATACGGCAGCAGTGCAACGTGTCTTGCTCTCTTGATTGCTGTGGTCAGCTTCCGCTGATGATATGCACAAGTGCCAGTAACTCTTCTCGGCAAAATCTTTGCCCGTTCTGTCATGCACTTTCTCAGCTTTGCGATGTCCTTGTAATCAATGACATCTACTCTGTCTACGCAGAACATGCAGACCTTTTTTCTCGGTCTTTTTCCGCCCATTCTTGGTGCTCTTTCCATGGTCAAATCCTCCTAACTGCATTTCGCAAGTTTCGTTTTTGTTTTCTGCAATTTTGATTAGAACGGTACTTCTCCATCGCTGAGGATTTCTTCAAAATCGCTCAGGTCGCCCAATTGGATCGGAACAGAATTGTTCTGCTGCTGCGGAGCCGGAGCTGCTGCTGGCTGGCGTGGAGCTGGCTGCGGGGCGGGTGGCTGGCAGCAGGCGGTGCAGATGGCTGCTGCTGGTACTGCGGCTGATACTGATAGCCGCTCTGATTGGATGGTGCAGTATAGTTTCCATTTGCCTGTGCAGCGGCTCTGGTTTCCCCGAAGGTCACATTGTCCGCCTGAACGTCCATAGAATAGTGCTTCACACCATTTCCATCGGTATAATCCGAATTTTGCAGTCTACCTTCCACAATGATCATCGAACCCTTATGGAAATACCGACTTACAAATTCCGCCTGCTGCCGCCAGCAAACAACATTGATAAAATCAGCCTGTCGTTCTCCAGTGGATTTTGACGTATATGGTCGGTCGATGGCAACTCGAATTCTGCAAACGGCAATGCCGCTTTGTGTCTGCCGGAAATCCGGGTCAGCACACAATCTGCCCATCAGAATCACTTTATTCAGCATCCCATTCCATTCCTTTCCGCATATTTTTTCAAAAAACCGTTCTATCGGTAAAGACGTCTTATTCTGTAACAGTTACCAAGAACCGCAGAACGCCGTCTGTGATGTTCAGGACACGTTCCAGTTCAGCCGGAAAATCCGGTGTTGCTGTGAAGCTATACAGTGCGTAATAGCCGTCCGGTTCATCGTTGATCGGGTATGCGAGCTTCCGCTTGCCCCACTCGTTCACTTCATCCAGTGTGGCTGCTGCTTCGATCTTGCTCTTGAACTTTTCAACCAGTTCCTTTGCAACTTCTTCACCCTTTGCCAGGCTGTAAACAGCCATCAGCTCATACTTTGCATTCAACTTTGCCACGTTAAAAACACCTCCTTCTGGATTTCGCCTGCAATTGTGCAAGCAAGGATAACATATCTATTATAGCAAACTCTGCTCGACTTGTCAAGCATTTTTCTGTTTTTTTCGGAATTTTTTTTACAAAATTCCCGACCTTAAAACGCCATGCTGATGCCCAGCAGAAACAGAGCCGTTACGAGAACGGTCACCGCATACTGTGCCAGAATGGCAATCAGAACGAACCAGTAATTCGTACCGCCTGCCATTCGCAGCCGGTCTTTGGTCATGCCTTCAGGCAGCCCCTCCGCTCGGATTCTGTGCACTTTTCGCAAAACAAACCGATAATAAATATAATTGGAAAAGGCGAACAGCAATACCCGTACCGCAAAGCTCAGATACATACAAATAATATGCATCGTGTGCAGGACGGTTTCATATGGCAGCAATGCCGTGCAGAACGATTGAATCTGTTCTGACATCACTTGCAGGAAATTGTTGTATATGCCACCCATACTGCCCATGCTGTTCATACTCTGCTGCATGCTGTGCAGCTGGCTCAAAATCGAATCATTGTTGGTGACAAATGAATACAGTTCTGACGGCAAATCTAACAACAGCAACACGCTGATAATCAGAAATGTCATGCCCCACATTTTCCGGCTGGCAAAATACAGTTGCGGAAACACCGCACTGATTAAATTCATGGTGAGTTTCGAGCCAGTTTCTCGGAATTTCTTAAACGCCGGAACATAATAAATCGTATTCGTCCGCACGAAATTTGCAAGGTCTTCCAGCCGTTCCCCCTCATAGTCCTCATTCGGGTCTAATCCGCAGCAAATATCCTGTGCACTTTGCTGCCAAGTCTGCTGGTTTTGCTGTGCCGTTTGCTGCTGTCCGTTCTCCTCTAAAATCATGCCGCAATGTCCGCAGAACGCCTGATGCACAGGATTTTCCGTTCCGCAGCGAGGGCAGCGACGTGTTTCCGGTGCTGCCTCCGGTTCTGGCAATGGAATTTCGACCGGTTTCCAGCTTCCGCCGTTTTCGTGCAGATGCACATTGATGCAGTGCCCGTAATGCTGCCAGCACGCCCGATGGTAAGGCGTTCCGCATTCTGGGCAAACAACAACATCATCCTCCGGTTCGAATGGCTTTTGGCATACAAAACAGGATTGTCCGGTATAATCTGCCATAAAGCAATGCACTTCCTTTCCAATTCTGTTTCCACAGAATTTGATGGTGATTCCCCGTTTCTTATTTCTGGCTGGAGGATTTCAGCTTTTTCCACCGGAACACAAATACACCCGTTGCTGTTCCAGCGGTTACAAGCGTGAATACAATCACAGCAGTTACCAAATCTTTTGTGCTGAACTTAGAAGATTCCGTTTCTGTTTCTGCTTCTGTTGTCACCTGTGTGGTCGGTTCGGTGGTGTCGTCTGCTGCTGCCGCTGGCAGTCCCCAGCAGCCCAGCCCGAGGATGCCGGCACAAAGCCACGCTAACATTCGTTGTTTCATTGTTATTCCTCCGCTTTTCTTTTCCAGCCCTTGTAAGGATAGTATAAAGAATACCGCACCAGATAAAACGTCCAGTGCGGTATCCTGTTTTCGCTTGCGTCTAATTACTTCTCTGCATTCGGGGTGGTATATGGTGCAATATGATGTGCCAGATATTCCGAATGAGTTTCATTCTTCTGAATCCGAACATTGTTATAAACATCCATACCTGTTCCGGCAGGAATCAGCTTACCAATGATAACATTTTCCTTCAAGCCATACAGCATATCGCTCTTACCACGGATTGCCGCATCGGTCAAAGCCTTTGTGGTTTCCTGGAAGGATGCTGCCGACAGGAAGCTGTCGGAGCTGGAGGATGCCTTGGTAATACCCTGCAGTACTGGTGCAGTGGTAACCAGTTCTACATCTGGTTCACCATTTGCCATCCGTTCCCGCAGTTCTTCGTTAATGGTTTCTACCTTCCGCTTATCAATCAGCGTGCCCGGCAGTAAGTAGCTGCTGCCAGATTCTTCAATCTTGACCTTCCGCAGCATCTGGCGTACGATAACTTCGATGTGCTTATCGTTGATATCAACACCTTGCAGACGGTAAACCTTCTGCACTTCGCTGATGATGTAGTCCTGTACCGCATGAACGCCCAAAACTGCCAGAATATCGCCCGGGAAGATGTTCCCTTCGGTCAGACGTGTACCCTTTTCGATTTCTTCGCCTTCCTTTACCCGAATCTTCAGGTTATAGTGAATCGGATAAGATTCCGATTCGCCAGTAGTCTGGTTGGTAACGAAAATGGTTCTTGCAGTCTTGATTTCTTCAATGTGTACCTTACCGGACAAACGAGCCAAAATGGCTGCATTCTTCGGGTGACGGCTTTCAAACAATTCTTCGACACGTGGCAAACCTTGTGTGATGTCTTCTGCCGATGCGATACCACCAGTATGGAATGTACGCATGGTCAGCTGTGTACCTGGTTCACCGATGGACTGTGCAGCGATAACGCCGACCGATTCACCCACGCAAACCAGATTGCCGTTTGCCAAGTTTGCACCGTAGCACTTTGCACAAACACCCTGCTTTGCATGGCAAGTCAGGACGGAACGAATCGAAATCCGTTCAATGCCAGCTTCGGTAATCTTCTTTGCATCACTTTCTGTGAGCATTTTATTCTTAGAAATCAGCAGTTCGCCGGTTTCCGGATCTCTCAGGTCTTCTACCAGATAACGACCTGCCAGACGTTCACCGAGCGGTTCAATCATTTCATTGCCGTTGCTGATTTCGTAAACTTCCAGGCCTTCATTTGTGCCGCAATCCTGTTCCCGGATGATGACATCCTGCGAAACGTCTACCAGACGACGGGTCAGGTAACCAGAGTCAGCGGTACGCAATGCGGTATCTGCCAAGCCCTTTCTTGCACCTCGAGAGGAGATGAAGTATTCCAAGATGTTCAGACCTTCTCGGTAGTTGGAACGAATCGGCATTTCGATGGTCGCACCGGATGTATTGGCAATCAAGCCACGCATACCGGCAAGCTGACGAATCTGGCTGATACTACCACGAGCACCGGAGTCAGCCATCATGAAGATTGGGTTGTAACGATCCAAACCGTTTTGCAGAGCGGTGGTAACGTCATTAGTTGCACCGTTCCAGATTTCGATAAACCGCTTGGACTTTTCTGCTGCGGAGATATAACCGTATGCATATTCGTTGTTGATCTCTGCAACTTCTGCATCGGCTGCTGCAATGATGTCTTTCTTTTCCTTTGGAATGATGGCATCACAAACTGCAACGGTAATGGCAGCCTTTGTAGAATACTTAAAGCCAGTTGCCTTGATCTTATCCAGCACTTCGGAAGTGGTCGTTGTGCCATGAATCTTAATGCAACGGTCGATAATCTGACCCAGCTGCTTCTTGCCAACCAAGAACGCAATTTCCAGATCAAACTGATGCTTGGAATCTGTACGGTCTACATAGCCCAGATTCTGCGGAATGTTTTCGTTAAAGATCAGACGGCCAACGGTACAATCAATAATCTGAGAAACCCGCTTATCACCAATATCTCTGGTAATCCGTACTTTAATCTTTGCATGAATGGAAACATCGCCTTCATTGTAAGCCATGAGGGCTTCGTTGACATCCCGGAAAATCTTGCCTTCGCCCTTTTCGCCATCCTTTTCCATGGTCAGGTAATACGAACCCAGAACCATATCCTGTGTTGGAACCGCAACCGGACGACCGTCAGACGGCTTCAACAAGTTGTTTGCAGCCAGCATCAGGAATCTTGCTTCTGCCTGTGCTTCTGCGGACAGCGGCAGATGGACTGCCATTTGGTCGCCGTCGAAGTCTGCGTTAAATGCAGAGCATACCAACGGGTGCAGCTTCAGAGCACGACCTTCTACCAGTACCGGTTCAAATGCCTGAATACCCAGACGGTGCAGCGTAGGAGCACGGTTCAGCAGAACCGGATGTCCCTTGATGACATTTTCCAGTGCATCCCAAACTTCCGGAGAAGTCCGGTCTACCATCTTTCTGGCACTCTTAATATTTGCAATGACCTTGGTATCTACCAACCGCTTCAAAACGAACGGCTTGAACAGTTCCAGTGCCATTTCCTTCGGCAAACCACACTGATACATCCGCAGTTCCGGACCAACGACGATAACAGAACGGCCAGAGTAGTCAACACGCTTACCGAGCAAGTTCTGACGGAATCGACCCTGCTTGCCCTTCAGCATATCAGACAGGGATTTCAGAGCACGGTTATTCGGGCCAGTAACAGGTCTGCCGTGTCTGCCGTTGTCAATCAAAGCATCGACTGCTTCTTGCAGCATCCGCTTTTCGTTCCGGACAATGATGTCCGGTGCATCCAGTTCCAGCATCCGCTGCAACCGGTTGTTCCGGTTGATGACACGGCGGTACAAATCATTCAGGTCAGAGGTTGCAAAACGCCCTCCATCCAGCTGCACCATCGGGCGCAGATCCGGCGGAATAACCGGAACAACGTCCAGAATCATCCATTCCGGACGGTTGCCGGACTGCCGGAACGCTTCCACGATTTCCAGCCGCTTCAGCAGCTTCAACCGCTTCTGACCGGAATTCAGTCCAACCAGTTCTTCTTTCAATTCTTTGGAAAGTTCTTCCAAATCAATTTCACAGAGCAGCTTCTTAATGGCTTCTGCACCCATTGCTGCTTCAAATTCATCGCCGTACTTTTCCCGATAATTCAGGTATTCCTTTTCGGTCAGGAGCTGCTTCTTAAACAGCTCCGTATTGCCCGGGTTCAGTACGATATATTTTGTGAAGTAGAGCACTTCTTCCAGTCTTTTCTGGGAGATTTCCAGCATCTGACCGATTCTGGACGGTGTTCCCTTAAAGTACCAGATATGAGAAACCGGAGCAGCCAGTTCAATATGCCCCATCCGTTCCCGGCGAACCTTTGCACGGGTTACTTCTACGCCGCAGCGGTCGCAGACTTTGCCCTTAAAACGAATCTTCTTGAACTTTCCGCAGTGACATTCCCAGTCCTTGGTTGGCCCAAAAATCCGTTCGCAGAACAAACCATCCCGTTCCGGCTTCTGTGTCCGGTAATTGATGGTTTCCGGGCGTGTTACCGCACCATAAGACCATTCCCGAATCCGTTCCGGTGAAGCAAGTCCAATTTTTATGGATTCAAATGTATTAAATTCCAAATTCGTACCCTCCTGTATTCTATCACGAGATTTTCATACATGGTAACTTGTTACATTTCGTCATCGTCAAACGGATAATCATCTGCATCATCCAGATAATCGTCTTCGTCTGTATCGTCAATATCCTCAAATGGAACATCCTCTGCATCCGGATCTCCATTTGCAATGGTCTTATCATCATCATAACCCATGCCGGCATCTTCCATATCCTTGGACATACCTTCATAGTTTGCAGTATCGGTGATGTCGTCATCACTTTCATACGAAACAACCTGTGCGGTGACATCGTCATCGAAGTTCGACCGCAGGTCGATTTCATTCTGTTCGCCATCCAATACCTTGACATCCAGACCCAGTGACTGCAATTCCTTGATCAGAACCTTAAAGGATTCCGGAATGCCCGGCTTCGGTACATTCTGACCCTTGACAATTGCTTCATAGGTTTCTACACGTCCAACGGTATCGTCAGATTTTACTGTCAGGATTTCTTGCAGGGTGTAAGCTGCACCGTATGCTTCCAGTGCCCAAACTTCCATTTCCCCGAATCTCTGACCGCCGAACTGTGCCTTACCACCCAACGGCTGTTGCGTAATGAGTGAGTACGGACCGATGGAACGTGCGTGCATCTTGTCTTCAACCATGTGACCGAGCTTCAGCATGTAAGTCACACCTACCGTAGCCTGCTGCTCGAATGCTTCACCGGTACCACCATCATACAGCGTTGTCTTGCCGTAGCGAGGCAAGCCGGCCTTATCGGTCCATTCGTTCAAATCGTCCAAAGATGCACCGTCAAAGATAGGAGTGGCAAACTTCACGCCCAGGTTTTTTCCGGCACGCCCGAGAACGGCCTCGAATATCTGACCGATGTTCATACGTGAAGGCACACCCAACGGATTCAGCACGATGTCTACCGGAGTACCGTCAGCAAGGAACGGCATGTCTTCCTGGCGTACCACACGGGAAACAATACCCTTGTTACCGTGACGACCGGCCATCTTGTCACCGACACCAATCTTACGTTTCTTGGCAATGTATACCTTGGCCATCTGAATGATACCTGCGGGCAACTCGTCACCGATAGTGATGGCGAACTTCTTGCGTTTCAGCTCGGCATCGAGTTCCTTGTACTTCTTGATGAAGTTCATCACCAATGCACGAATCAGTCCGTTGGTATGTTCATCCTTCGTCCAGTTGCTCAACTGAACAGCGGTGAAGTCCAAATCGCTGAAGTCGGAAGCAGAGAATCTGGCGCCTTTGGAAATAATGTCGGCACCCATGTAATCCTTCACACCTTCCGATGTATAATTTTCTGTAAGCTTCAACAGCTTGTTTATCAACACTTTCTTGAGGTCACCAATCTTAGCGTCGAACTCATCGTCAATCTTCGGTAACAGAGCCTTGTCGGCCAGCTTGGAGCTGCGGGTCTTGACAACACGGGAGAACAGACGCTTACCGATAACAACACCCTTCAAAGAAGGAGAGGCTTTCAAAGAAGCATCCTTCACATCACCGGCCTTGTCACCGAAGATGGCACGGAGCAGTTTCTCTTCCGGAGAAGGATCCGATTCACCCTTCGGAGTAATCTTACCGATAAGGATATCACCCGGTTCGATGCGGGCACCCACACGAACAATACCGTTTTCGTCAAGGTCTTTAGTCGCTTCCTCACTTACGTTAGGAATGTCAGAGGTCAACTCTTCCATACCACGCTTCGTTTCGCGAACTTCCAAAGAATATTCTTCTACGTGTACAGAGGTCAAAAGGTCCTCACGAACCACACGTTCATTCAGTACGATAGCATCCTCATAGTTATAGCCCTTCCACGGCATGTAAGCAACCAGCAGGTTCTTACCCAGTGCAAGTTCTCCGTCTTCGGTTGAATAACCTTCCGTCAGGATTTGACCTGCAGTCACGCGCTGACCCTTCTCGCAAATCGGACGGAGGTCAATCGTCATATTCTGGTTGGTACGGCGCCACTTCGGGATATTATATTCTTTCAATGCAGGCTCGAAGCTTACGAACTCTTCCTCCTCCGTACGGTCGTACAGAATACGGATAGTCGTTGCATCCACGAATTCAACCACACCGTCACCCTCGGCAGTAATCTGCGTACGAGAATCGCGTGCCAGCTGGCGTTCGATACCGGTACCTACAATCGGAGCTTCGCTCTTCAATAAAGGAACAGCCTGGCGCATCATGTTTGATCCCATCAATGCACGGTTGGCGTCATCATGCTCCAAGAACGGAATCAAAGAAGCCGCAATAGAAGCAATCTGCTGGGGAGATACGTCCATCAATTCCACCTCGGAAGGAGGAACCACCGGATAGTCGGCATCCTGACGGGATTTTACTTTATCACGTACAAAAGTACCGTCATCGTTCAAAGGAGCATTACCCTGAGCAATAATCTTGGCTTCCTCTTCTTCTGCGGTGAGGTAAACCAAACCTTCGTCAGAAAGATCAACCTTACCCTCTGCCACCTTGCGGTACGGAGTTTCAATGAAGCCAAGCTCGTTGATTTTCGCGAACACACAGAGTGAAGAAATCAAACCGATGTTCGGACCTTCAGGAGTCTCGATAGGACAAAGACGTCCGTAGTGAGTATAGTGTACGTCACGAACCTCGAAGCCTGCACGCTCGCGTGACAGACCGCCGGGACCCAGGGCAGACATACGGCGCTTGTGAGTAATCTCGGCCAGCGGGTTGGTCTGGTCCATGAACTGTGACAAAGCATTCGTTCCAAAGAATGAATTGATAACGGAAGAGATTGTCTTGGCGTTAATCAGGTCAATCGGAGTAAAGACTTCATTGTCACGGACGTTCATACGCTCGCGGATAGTACGCGACATACGTGCCAGACCGATGGCAAACTGATTGGACAACTGTTCGCCCACTGTACGCACACGACGGTTGCTCAAGTGGTCGATATCGTCCACATCCGCTTTCGAGTTAATCAACTCGATGAGATATTTGATAATTTCGATAATATCTTCCTTGGTAAGGACACGCACGTCCATATCGGTCGTCAAGTTCAACTTTCTGTTGATACGATAACGGCCTACATCACCCAGGTCATATCTCTTCTCTGAGAAGAACAGGTTATTGATAACCTCGCGTGCACTGGCATCATCGGCAGGGTCTGCATTACGCAACTGGCGGTAGATGTAGAGTACAGCTTCTTTTTCCGAGTTACTCGGATCCTTCTGCAGAGTATTATATATGATAGAATAGTCAGACTGGTTCGGTTCTTCCTTGTGTACGAGGATATTCTGAACGCCCGACTCTAATATAATGTCAACATGTTCCGGCTCGATTACAGTTTCACGGTCAATAACGACTTCGTTACGCTCGATGGAAACAACTTCACCGGTATCTTCGTCTACAAAATCCTCAATCCATGTTTTCAACACACGTGCGGCCAACTTACGTCCCACCATCTTCTTGAGGTTCGTCTTGTTCACCTTCACGTCTTCCGCCAAATTAAAAATCTCGAGAATGTCCTTGTCATTCTCAAATCCGATGGCTCTCAGCAAAGTGGTAACCGGCAATTTCTTCTTACGGTCAATGTACGCATACATGACGTTGTTGATGTCGGTGGCAAACTCAATCCACGAACCCTTGAACGGGATGATACGGGCTGAGTACAACTTGGTACCGTTGGCATGTACGCTCTGTCCGAAGAATACGCCCGGTGAACGGTGAAGCTGGGATACAACCACACGTTCCGCACCGTTGATGACGAATGTTGCCTTATCCGTCATGTAAGGAATAGGACCGAGGAACACGTCCTGAATGACCGTGTCAAAATCTTCGTGGTCGGGGTCGGTACAATATAATTTCAATTTTGCCTTCAAAGGCACGCTATATGTAAGCCCTCGCTCTATACATTCATCAATGGTATAGCGCGGCGGATCAATATAGTAGTCCAAAAACTCAAGAACAAAATTATTTCTTGTATCGGCAATGGGGAAGTTTTCAGCAAATACTTTATACAGTCCCTCGTTCTTACGTTTCTCGGGTGGGGTGTCCAGTTGTAGAAAGTCTTTGAATGACTTCAATTGTACTTCCAGAAAATCCGGATATTCAAGCGGATTCTTAGTCGAAGCAAAATTAACTCTTTGATTTACAGTATTTGAAGACATCTGTCAATGAATTTGAAGAACTTAATTTTAAATATATACACAAAAAGGTTAAGAATCCTCTTGCGAAGGATTCTTAACCGAATTACCTGATTACCAGGCTAATGTTATTTAAGTTCAACTTCAGCTCCAGCTTCTTCCAATGTTTTCTTCAATGATTCTGCTTCGTCTTTAGCCAAACCTTCTTTTACTACGCTAGGAGCACCGTCTACCATGTCTTTAGCTTCCTTCAAGCCAAGACCACAAGCTTCTTTAACAGCTTTAACAACCTGAAGTTTAGCTGCACCAGCGCTTTTCAATACTACGTCGAAAGAAGTTTTTTCTTCTGCGGCAGCAGCACCAGCTGCAGGACCAGCAGC
>OGUP01000600.1_pt1 | contig 23008 bp, 13 predicted proteins | sample 1553661 | NCBI WGS metagenome assembly OGUP01 (sample SAMEA2580026, study PRJEB22360) | human gut metagenome | biome: human gut; feature: human-associated habitat; material: faeces | place: Denmark | collected 2008/2010
CCGCCACCATTTTTTTAGGAGGTTGGATGCCATTGCATATCTCCGGACTGGACGGCTTCAATGCCATAATGGATTATATTCCCGGATTTATCTGGTTCTTCGGTAAGGCATTCTTCGTAGTATTCCTACTGATGTGGGTGAAATGGACTTTTCCCCGCCTACGTATCGACCAGATCTTAGCATTAGAATGGAAATACCTGGTACCGATATCCATGCTGAACCTATTACTGATGGTATTAATCGTTGTCTTCGGCCTGCACTTTTAGTGCTTCCAGGAGATTATTTTAATCATATAGAAGAATGAAAAAAGAAGAATATACATATTTAGGAGGTCTTGTTCACGGTATCGGCACATTGCTGACCGGTATGAAGACCACCATGAAAGTGTACTTCCGCAAGAAAGTGACAGAACAATACCCGGAAAACCGGAAAGAATTGAAAATGTTCGACCGTTTTCGTGGCACACTTACTATGCCGCACAACGAACAGAACGAACATCGTTGCATTGCCTGCGGACTATGTCAAAATGCCTGCCCCAATGACACGATAAAAGTCATTTCCGAAACGATTGAAACGGAAGAAGGGAAAAAGAAGAAAATACTTGCCAGATATGAATACGACCTCGGTTCCTGTATATTTTGCCAGCTCTGTGTGAACGCTTGTCCGCACGATGCCATCACGTTTGATCAGAATTTCGAGCATGCCGTATTCGACCGGTCAAAGCTCATACTACGGCTGAACCATGAAGGCAGTAAAGTGATGGAAAAAAAATAATACGCCTATGTGGCATTACGCTAAATGGTACAATGTACCAATTAGCAGAATTGAGAAAATAAATAAATTAAATAATAAACAAATAAGTGCACAGCCAATCGGCACATTAGCACATTGGCATATCAGCACATTATTAAATTATGGAATTTACACTTGAAACAGTAGTATTCTACTTCCTGGCCGCATTCATCTCAGTAATGTGTATACTGACGGTGACAACACAACGTATCGTACGTTCGGCCACTTACCTGCTCTTTGTCCTTTTCGGTACGGCAGGTATCTATTTTCTGTTGGGATACACATTCCTGGCTTCGGTACAAATGATGGTTTATGCCGGCGGTATCGTAGTACTCTATGTGTTTTCTATCTTATTGACAAGCGGCGAGGGCGACCGTGCCGAGAAGTTAAAACGTAGTAAGTTCATAGCTGGACTGGGAACCACCATAGTAGGAGCCATTATCGTATTGTTCATCACTCTGAGCCATCGTTTTGTATCAGTGAGCAATCCGGAACCGATAGAGATCACAATCAAAACCATCGGACATGCACTACTGTCGGGAGACAAATACGGATATATTCTGCCCTTCGAAGCTGTCAGTATCTTGCTGCTGGCCTGTATCGTAGGTGGATTGTTGATTGCACGTAAGAGATGAAAAGATTTACGATTGAACAATTTACGATTTACCATTTGCTGCGCAATGCAGAAAGAGTAAACGATAAATGATAAAATCGTAGATAAAAAGCATAAAAAATAATAAATAGTAAATCGTCAAATAGTAAATAGATATGATGATACACATGGAATATTATCTGGTGGTTTCGACCATCATGATGTTTGCAGGCATCTACGGATTCTTTACACGCCGCAACACGCTGGCAATATTGATCTCCGTAGAACTGATGCTGAACGCAACGGACATCAACTTTGCCGTATTCAACCGTTTTCTTTTTCCGGACGGACTGGAAGGGTATTTCTTCGCGCTGTTCTCTATAGCCATCTCGGCGGCCGAGACGGCTGTTGCCATCGCAATCATGATTAATATCTACCGTAATATCCGGAGTATCCAAGTCAAGAAACTGGATGATATGAAGTGGTAAAAAGACATTGACTGATTAAATAAAGAATTAAATTAACAATATGGAATATACAATATTAATACTTCTCCTCCCTCTCCTCTCTTTCCTGTTGCTGGGAATCGGAGGGAAATGGATGACGCACCGCACAGCGGGTTTCATCGGCACGGCAGTGTTGGGAGTAGTGGCGGTGCTGTCATACGTTACAGCAGTGCAATATTTTTCGGCACCACGCTTAGAAGACGGTACATTTGCCACTTGGATACCTTATAATTTCGAGTGGTTGCCTTTCACAGAAACACTGACATTCAATATAGGAATTCTATTAGACCCTATTTCGGTGATGATGTTAATTGTCATCTCCACTGTGTCGCTGATGGTACACATCTACTCTTTCGGCTACATGAAAGGAGAAAAAGGCTTTCAGCGCTATTATGCTTTCCTGAGCCTTTTCACAATGTCGATGCTCGGGTTGGTGGTAGCCACCAATATTTTCCAAATGTATCTATTCTGGGAATTGGTGGGTGTATCGTCTTATTTGCTCATCGGATTTTATTATACCAAACCGGCAGCCATCGCAGCCAGTAAAAAAGCATTTATCGTAACACGTTTTGCCGACTTGGGTTTCCTGATCGGTATCCTTATTTACGGATACTACGGAGGAACGTTCGGATTTACACCCGATACGGTTTCGCTGATTAGTGGCGGTGCTTCAATGCTTCCTTTGGCATTGGGATTGATGTTTGTAGGTGGTGCCGGTAAGAGTGCTATGTTTCCGTTGCACATCTGGTTGCCGGATGCCATGGAAGGCCCTACTCCCGTATCTGCATTGATTCATGCTGCGACAATGGTAGTAGCCGGTGTATATCTGGTAGCCCGTATGTTCCCGTTGTTTGTAGGATATGCGCCCGAAGTGCTGCACTGGATAGCTTATATCGGTGCGTTCACTGCATTCTACGCCGCTAGTGTGGCGTGTGCACAAAGCGATATCAAACGTGTGCTCGCCTTCTCCACTATATCTCAAATTGGATTTATGATTGTTGCATTAGGCGTTTGTACTTCCATGAATCCTCATGAAGGAGGACTAGGCTACATGGCATCCATGTTCCACCTGTTCACACATGCCATGTTCAAGGCATTGCTGTTCTTAGGAGCCGGATGTATCATTCATGCCGTACACAGTAACGAGATGAGCGCCATGGGAGGACTTCATAAATTCATGCCCGTCACCCACTGGACATTCCTGATTGCTTGTCTGGCTATCTCGGGTATTTGGCCATTCTCAGGTTTTTTCTCTAAAGACGAAATTCTGACTGCCTGCTTCCAATTCAGTCCTGTTATGGGATGGATAATGACAGGCATTGCCGCCATGACAGCATTTTATATGTTCCGCCTTTATTATTGTATTTTCTGGAATGGAGAATGGAAAGGACACTCCCACGAATCCGGACCTGATGCACATACTCCGCATGAGGCTCCACTTACCATGACATTCCCGCTGATGTTTTTAGCCGCTATCACCTGTATTGCCGGATTCATACCTTTCGGCAATCTGATCAGTAGTAACGGAGAAGCCTATACCATTCATCTGGATATGCAGATAGCTGCTACAAGTATCATTATTGCTATAGCATCCATCGCTTTAGCTACATGGATGTATGCAGGTAAGAGACAACCCGTAGCCAACTATCTGGCGCGCACATTCCCACGTTTGCACACAGCAGCTTACCACCGTTTCTATATGGATGAGATATGGTTGTTCGTAACCAAAAAAATCATCTTCCGGTGCATCAGTACTCCGATAGCCTGGTGGGACCGGCACGTTATCGATCAATTCTTTAACTTCACTGCGTGGAGTACTCATGCTACCGCCGATGAAATACGTGACATGCAAAGTGGAAACGTACAGCAGTACAGTATTTGGTTCCTTGCAGGTGCATTGATATTGACGCTGATACTATTAATTTAATGAATAATAAAAAATCCGCCGCATGGCCATTTTTTAATTTTTAATTTAAAAAGATGAACATACTAAGTTTTTTCATTATAGTTCCCTTGTTGATGCTCGCGAGCCTTTGGGCTTCGCGCAGCGTCAATCAAGTTCGCGGAGTGATGGTTGTCGGATCTTCCATATTATTGGCATTATCCGTTTACCTCACCATTGATTATATCGAACTACGCCAAGCCGGTGCTACAGGAGAGATGCTGTTCACAGCCAGCACAGTTTGGTATGCACCGCTCCATATATGCTACTCAGTAGGAGTAGACGGTATATCAGTAGCAATGTTGCTGCTTAGTTCCATTATTGTATTCACCGGTACTTTTGCATCGTGGAAGTTACAACCATTGACAAAAGAATATTTCATGTGGTTCACTCTATTGAGTGTAGGGGTATTCGGATTCTTCGTTTCAACAGACCTGTTCACCATGTTCATGTTTTATGAAGTAGCCTTAATTCCAATGTATCTGCTCATCGGTGTATGGGGAAGCGGACGTAAAGAATACGCCGCCATGAAACTTACATTAATGTTAATGGGTGGTTCTGCATTTCTACTGATCGGAATTCTCGGTATTTTTTATGGTGCAGGCGGTGAAACTATGAACTTGCTGGAAATCGCCAAACTGCATATACCTCATGAAATGCAACGCATCTTCTTCCCGCTTATCTTCTTGGGGTTCGGAGTCTTAGGAGCTTTGTTCCCTTTCCATACATGGAGTCCCGATGGTCATGCTTCTGCACCGACTGCTGTTTCTATGCTTCACGCTGGAGTATTGATGAAACTAGGAGGTTACGGATGCTTCCGTGTTGCTATGTACCTGATGCCTGAAGGTGCAGCCATGTGGGGAGATGTATTCCTGATATTGACCACTATTTCTGTAGTTTACGGTGCATTCAGTGCTGTGGTACAAACCGACTTAAAATATATCAATGCCTATTCCTCCGTATCCCACTGCGGATTAGTGCTCTTTGCCCTGCTGATGATGACACGCACCAGTTGTACGGGTGCTATTCTCCAAATGTTGAGTCACGGATTAATGACCGCTTTGTTCTTCGCCCTTATTGGTATGATATACGGACGTACCCACACTCGTGATGTCCGATTAATGGGAGGTTTGATGAAGATTATGCCTTTCCTGGCTGTAGGTTATGTTATTGCTGGTCTTGCTAATTTGGGACTTCCGGGACTAAGTGGTTTTGTTGCTGAAATGACGGTCTTTGTAGGTTCTTTCCAAAATGATGATACATTCCATCGCGTATGTACCCTAGTGGCAACAACAAGTATCGTCATTACCGCAGTCTATATCCTGCGTGTAGTAGGTAAAATTCTTTATGGTAAAGTTTTGAATCCCGAACATCTGAAACTCACAGACGCAACCTGGGATGAACGAGTAGCCGTTATCTGCCTCATCGCCTGTGTAGCAGGTTTAGGAATGGCTCCATTCTGGATAAGCGATCTGATCAGTAACAGTGTAGAACCAATCATAAGTCAATTATTAAATTAAAATTTGAGAATTAAAAATTAAAAAAATAGCAATGATGGACATAACTGCAATACTCCATATGCATGCCGAACTGAGTCTGACAGCCGTTTTTATTCTGATGTTTCTGTTAGATTTATTTTTACCGGCTCCACAACGTCACTGGTTACGCCCCATGGCATGTATCCTGCTGACCATTCAACTCTTAGCAAACCTATGGCCGGAAGAGGTGACTTTATTTGGCGGCATGTATCACTCAACCCCTATGGCGTCTGTTCTGAAAAGCATCCTGACCATAGGTACCATACTGGTGTTTCTGCAAGCAGACACTTGGCTAAAACGTGAAGACACCCGTCATAAACAAGGCGAATTCTACATCCTTACCCTCAGTACCTTGCTGGGTATGTATTTCATGGTAAGCGCAGGGCACTTCCTGCTATTCTTCCTTGGATTGGAATTGGCAACCGTTCCTATGGCTTGTCTCGTAGCTTTCGATAAATATAAAGGACATAGTGCCGAAGCCGGAGCTAAATTCATTCTTTCGGCTTTATTCTCCAGCGGTATTTTCCTCTATGGTATTTCTATGATTTATGGGACAGCAGGTACTTTATATTTTGAAGATATCCCTGCCGGATTGACAGGAACTCCATTACAAGTTCTTGCACTAGTATTTTTCTTCTCCGGATTGGCCTTCAAGTTAAGCTTGGTACCTTTTCATCTGTGGACAGCAGATACTTATCAAGGTGCACCGACTACAGTAAGCGCCTACCTATCCGTTATTTCAAAAGGTGCAGCTGCTTTTGCTTTAATGATTATTTTAATGAAAGTATTCGGACCAATGACTGAACAATGGAGTGAAATACTATGTATTATCATTGTAGCCACCATCACTATAGCCAATCTGTTCGCCATCCGCCAAAACAACCTGAAACGCTTTATGGCCTTCAGTAGTATTTCACAAGCCGGCTACATAATGTTGGCTGTACTGGCTGGAACTCCGCAGGGCATGGCATCCCTAGTATATTATATAGTAGTATACATTGCCGCCAATCTCGCCGTATTCGGTGTCATCAATACCATTGAGCAACATACCCACGGTAAAATAGAGCGCGAAGATTATAACGGACTTTATAAGACCAACCCTAAACTAACTATGGTCATGACACTTGCTCTTTTCTCATTGGCAGGTATCCCGCCATTTGCCGGATTCTTCAGTAAGTTCTTTGTATTCATGGCAGCATTCCATAGCGGATATTATCTTATTGTATTTATCGCATTGGTCAATACAATCATTTCATTGTATTATTACTTATTGATTGTAAAAGCCATGTTCATCACACCTAATGAAGACCCTATCGGCAATTTTCGTACAGCAACTCCGATGCGCATCAGTCTGTTGGTATGTGTAGCCGGCATATTCGTTTTAGGAATTATAAGTGGGGTATATCAACTATTAAGTGATACAGCAATACTATAAAAGTTCAGTTACAAAAAGAAGAATAATAACTGAAATGATTATTATATTTCTATGATCAATATTCTTTTACTTTGGAGGCAGAATCAATCTGTTTCCAAAGTAAAAGAATACCTTAAAGTTTCTCTTCAACAAATTTATCATTATCTTCGTAGCAAATTATAAAAAAATAAGTACTATGAAGAAAGTCCTCTATATTACAATACTCGCTTGCTCTACTTTATGGGGATCTTGCACAGAGAAAAATAAACAATCCGCCAGAACAGATTCCTTTATAGAAAAAAATGTAGCATTTGCACGTGCACAAATCGGGAATGAAATACAAATTATAGAAAAATCAGAGAAATTTATAAACCCCGTTACATTGAAAACTGACAGTACCATTTATTATTGTGACTACGCCGACTGGCGAAGTGGTTTTTTCCCTGGGTCAGTGTGGTATCTATATGAGTTAAGTGGCGACACTACTCTCTTATCATTAGCTGATAAATACACTTCGGCCATAGAAGAAGCCAAAAAACTGACTTGGCACCATGATGTAGGTTTCATGATAAATTGTAGTTTCGGCAATGGATGGCGAACAACTAAAGTACCCAAATACAAAGAAGTCATGATAGAAGCTGCACGTTCATTAGCTACTCGTTTCCGTGAAAAGCCGGGAATTATCCAATCATGGGATGTGACCCGCGGCTGGCAATCGGAACGCGGTTGGGAATGTCCGGTCATAATAGATAATATGATGAATTTAGAGTTACTATTTGAAGCAACTAAATTATCTGGTGATTCCACCTTTTATCATATAGCAGTGAACCATGCAGACCGCACTTTGAAAGAGCATTTCCGTACAAACGGAAGTTGTTATCATGTAATAGATTATAGTTTGGCAGACGGCATGGTACGGCATAGACAAACAGCCCAAGGATATGCAGACGAATCGACTTGGAGTCGTGGACAAGCATGGGCGATTTATGGTTACACTGTGTGTTACCGGGAAACTCATGATAAAAAGTATCTGAATCAGGCATTGAAGACTTTCCAATTTATGAAAACACATCCCCGGCTTCCCAAAGACTTGATTCCTTATTGGGATATGGATGCTCCCAATATTCCCAATGAACCACGAGACGCTTCAAGTGCTTCTTGTATAGCTTCTGCACTTTATGAAATTAGTACAATGGATGTGCCTGATGCAAACAGTTATAAGAACTATGCAGACAGTATTATGGCCTCTCTAGCCTCACCAAACTATCTGGCATCTCTTGGAAAAAATGGTAACTTTTTATTAATGCATTCAGTGGGCAGTATTCCTCATGGCACAGAAATAGATGTACCTTTAAATTATGCAGACTATTATTTCCTGGAAGCATTGAAACGAAAGCGTGACATTGAAGAAGGCACACACTAAGTTATACAGACAAACACAGAAATATTTCCTCCCGTTCTTCGGGAGGAATGCCACAGCCGGTATCGGTTACTTCAATTCGTAACTTACTTTGTGCCTTATCCAACTTTATCTTAAGAGTTACAGATCCAGAATCTGTAAATTTATTAGTATTATCAAACAGGCTCTCTATCACTAGCGACAAATGCAATTCATTGGTGGAGATAAACATTTCCCCTTTTGGTAATTTCACCAATACAAGTACCATAAAAAGTCTAATTACTAAAAAACTCCTGTTCTTAGTTTCCAAACGGTAATTTTCATAGTTCAATTGATCTACTCCATACTTTACAGGTAGTTCACTAAATTATTTTTTCAGACTAGAAGAATTAATGGAATCCTGCGCTTGTATATCTTATAATATTCAGAAGACTATCTTTGGTAGTAGAAATACTACCTCCTATCACGACAAGAATTCCCCAACAGATATCAATATATACAAGTGATGTATTTCATAATATCAGATTATTAAGGTACGAATATACAAATAATATAAAAATGTAGCAGCAGTTATTCCTCTATTATTAGAATTTACACAATAATGGGCAATTAATCCACTTATTTTCTAATTATATGCTTTAATATTGCATCGTAGATATTTTTTGGTAACTATGAAATTATTAATTATTAAACATCAAAGATATGGTAAAAAAGTTAGTTAGTGTACTTTGTATATGTGCATATTTTGGACTTGCTCATGCACAAATACCACAAGAGATTTGGAAAGAAAGTGAGCAAATAGAAAAACAAATCAAAAAGACTTCTTTTCCCGATCGTGTGTACAACATTAAAGATTTCGGTGCCAAAGAAGGAAATAATGGTGAAATACTCTGCCATGAAGCAATCAATCTAGCTATCCTCACATGCAGCCAGACAGGTGGAGGAACTGTATTAGTTCCACCCGGAGAATTTCTAACAGGTCCTATCACACTGAAAAGTAATGTAAATCTGCATTTGGAAGAAGGTGCCTATCTAAAATTTTCTTCAGAGAAATATCTATATACTCCAACCGTACTCACTCGCTGGGAAGGAGTAGACTGTTACAATTTGCATCCATTAATTTATGCTTATGGTGAAAGCAACATAGGCATTACCGGTAAAGGTATTATAGACGGACAGGCCAGTAATGATAACTGGTGGAGTATGTGTGGTGCTCCACACTATGGCTGGAAGGAAGGTATGACAGCTCAAAAAAATGGCGGCAGAGACAAATTACTGATGTACGCCGAAACATTTGCCCCGATAGATAAGCGCCAAATGACTTTTGAAGACGGTTTACGTCCCCAACTTATCAATCTATATCGTTGCAACACTATTTTAATAGAAAATGTAACATTGAAAAATTCTCCGTTTTGGGTTATCCATCCTTTATTTTGTGAAAGTCTGACAGTGCGTGGGGTTAAAGTTTCCAGTCACGGTCCCAATAGCGATGGCTGCGATCCGGAATCAAGTAAGAACGTATTAATTGAAAACTGTATATTCGATACTGGAGACGACTGCATTGCCATTAAAAGCGGACGGAATGCCGACGGACGGAAATGGAATGTACCAAGTGAAAATATCATTGTACGCAATTGCGAAATGAAAGACGGACACGGTGGTGTAGTTGTAGGCAGTGAGATTTCGGGAGGATATAAGAACCTGTTTGTTGAAAACTGCAAAATGGACAGCCCGAACCTAGAACGTGTCATCCGCATCAAAACCAACAACTGCCGTGGTGGTGTCATTGAAAATATTTATGTGCGTAATGTAGAAGTAGGTGAATGTCGCGAAGCCGTTTTGAAAATCAACCTGCAATATGAAAACCGTGAAAAATGTGACAGAAATTTCCCACCTGTAGTACGCCATGTATATCTGGATAATGTTACCAGTGAAAAAAGTAAGTACGGAGTCTTGATTACCGGATATGACGACCGTGTCAATATTGAAGACATCCATGTAACAAACAGCCGTTTCAATAATGTAGAGAAAAAGGGAAATTTAATTACCGGAGCCAAAGATGTAGTGTTAAATGAAGTGTATATCAATGGAAATAAGGTGAAAAAATAAGATGCCCCCTATTATATCGGGTGAACAATGGGCTCACCCGATATAATGATAAAATATAACTTTACCATCATTTATCTTCATTGTCCAACCTGATTTTTTGCATATTCTGTAGAAGTCATTCCCCAATAAGATTTAAAACTTTTACTAAAATAATGAGGATCACTAAAACCTACCATATAAGCTATTTCCGACATTGTATATTGGTTTTCCTTAATCAGTTCAGCAGCTTTCCTCATACGCATTTCTTTTATATACATTATAGGAGCCATACCAGTTAAAGACTTCAGCTTATGAAAGAAATTGGTCCGACTCAGACTGAAATAACTGACCAATTGATCTACATTCAATTCCGGATTACTAAGTTGCTCTTCCATAATTCCAGCTAACTTATTAAGAAAAGCGGCATCTTTAGCCGACAATTGAACCGATTTATCTTTTTCTTTATTTTCACTCCCCTCTTCATACCCTACCTTACAATAATATGCTTGTAACATTTTACGCCGAGTTAGAATATTCTCTACTTTAGCTTGCAAATAATTAATACTAAATGGCTTCGTAATGTAATCATCAGCTCCTGTATGGATACCGGTCAGAATGCTATCCATATCCGTCTTAGCAGTCAATACTATGGCAGGAATATGCGAAGTTCGTTCATCGTTCCTTAGTTCCTGCAACATCTGTAGACCACTTTTTACAGGCATCATGATATCAGTAATTATTATATCAGGTAGATCAGAGAAAGCCTTTTTTAATCCAACCTCTCCATTATCAGCCTCAACAGACCGATATGCTTCCTGAAATATTTGTTTGATAAATACTCTTAATTCATAATTGTCTTCAACAATAAGCATGAGCGGCTTCTCCGCTTCATTCAATTCTTGTAGTTCGTTTTGAGAATTGAAATCTAAATTTGTATCTTCGTTCCAATCTGATAATATATATTCCGTGTCAGACGGATAATGTTTTTTACCTTTTAATAGCCTTACAGTAAATAGGCTCCCTTTTCCGAACTCACTTTCCACATTTATACTACCATAATGCATTTCCACAAGTTCTTTAGCTACTGAAAGTCCGATACCAGAACTTAAAGGAGCGTAAATGCTATCCGGAACCACATTCTCGTAACGATTGAAAATCACTTTCTGCTTTTCTCTCTTTATCCCTACTCCTTCATCTTGAACTTGAAGAAGGACTGCATTCCCATCATCTTTCATACTAACCCAAATGTTCTTGCCATCAGGAGTGTATTTGAAGGCATTAGACAGCAAATTAAAAATAATTTTCTCTAATTTATCCTTGTCCACCCAAAGATTTACTTTAGACAATTGAGTGTTAAAATTCAGACTAATATGCCGCTCTTGAGATAAAGCTGTAAAATAGTTGATTATCTCTTTCGTGAAACTGATAATATCCACATACTGAACTCTCAGTTTCATCTTGCTATTCTGGATTTTATTAAAATCCAAAATCTGCCCTACCAACCTCTGCATACGGTCACTATTCTTTTTAATAATCTTCAAAGTATCTCTCACCTTCCCAGAAAGGCTCTCGTCTCTGAGTATATATTCCAAAGGTCCGGTAATCAATGTTAATGGAGTTCTTAATTCGTGAGACACGTCAGTAAAGAAGCTAAGTTTTAATTGAGTAATCAATTCTTCATTTTTAGCCTTATTTTTTATCCGATAAAAAACGGTATATATATAAATGGCAACTGCAATAAATAATACAATCAAGAAGATATAGAGCATAGTAGCATAAGGTGTCTCAGAGAAAGTAGGAAGCACTTCAAAAGAAAGTGTTCGTTCATTTTCAACCCATACACCTTCATTATTGGTAGACTTTACACGAAATACATATTTTCCCGGAGGAAGATTAGTATAGTTGGCCTCATGCCCGTTATCCGTCAAACGAAAGTTTTTATCAAAACCGTCTAACTTGTAAGCATATTGAATATACTCCGTATTGGTCATGTCTAGAGCAGAAAATACCAGTCTGAGGGTATGATTATTAGGAGGTAACTGCATATCCCTGCTATCATCAGGATTAACAGACAAAATAGAAGGAGTTTTTCTGGGAGTCAGTTCCTGATTGTTTACCCAAATAGAAGAGAAAAATATTTGTGGTATAAAATCTGTTTTATGGATATTCTCAGGGGTAAAATAGAACAAACCTCGGTTAGTACCAAAAAAAATCTGCCTGCCATCTGTTGCCCCCACACCTTCACTGAAATGCATATTAAATGCGATATGCTCACTAGGATACTGAATCTGTTCGGCCGAAGCTACAAATTTCACTAATCCACCACCCGTCACCAACCATAAATTCCCTTGTTTATCCTCGTGCATAGAATAAATAATATCTGAAATAAGTCCATTTTTCTGTGTGAAGGATTTACATTGATAAGAATGGAGCCCCATGGGAGAAAGCTCATTTAACCCTCCGCCATAAGTAATGGCAAAAATTTTCCCATTATCCATACATTGAATCATTTGTACGTCATTATTACTAAGGCTATTCACATTCCCCTGCTCACGGCATATAGAATGAAAATCTATTTCTTCAGGACAATGAAAAGAAACCTTAAATTGTAAAATCCCTGCTGTTGTAGACACCCAGATACGCCCTTGATTATCTTCAGTAATATGTCTGACTTTATAAAAATGACTTATCGGATATCTCTTTAACAAATTGCGATGATTGATAAATCTTAAAGTACCATCAGGCATAGTTTCAATCAAATTCAATCCACCTCCGTAAGTAGCTACCCAAAGTCTCTGCTTACTATCCTGAAAAGTAAAGTAAATATTATCATTACTCAATGAATAGGGGTCATCAGCTTTATATTTAAAATGCTGTAATTCAAAATTGCCTTTTGAAGTTTCTGTTGCTTTTATCAATCCCTGGCCTTTAGTAGAAATCCAATAAACACCAGCCGAATCTTGCATGATGGCATATACTTTGCCCCATTTCATCCTTTTCAATAATCGAAGCCGGGCATCATATATAGAAACATTCATATCTCTGCTTCCCGTCCAAATACGTTGTTTTTTGTCTATATACAGTGCCCTGATCTCATTATCAGGTAACTCTACATCCTGAGGAGTAGGCGTATAGATATGAAATTTATCAGGGATAAAAGTGATACGCTTAAGTCGGTTGAGCTGGGTACTCATCCATAAATTTCCTTGTTTATCAACAAAAGCAGCAAAACAGCGGTCATTTGATTTCCACTTGACAGGCTGCTCCGTAGTATTAAAAGGTATTAACCGCCTATTTTGAGAATCAAAATAAGAAAATCCTCCTCCCTTAGGGTGTACCCATAAAATATCGTTCCGATCCTCAAAAGCAAAAAAATCACTTTCAGTATTTAGCGGTCTTCCCAGTTCGTCCTTTCCTTCAATAAAGCTTAAACGCTGTGTTTTCAGATCAAACAAAGTGACTCCCGGAACAGGATGTACAAGCCACAATAAATCTCCACAAGTAATTTTAGCAGACTCTATGGTTTTGTCTTTCAACAGAGAAAGAGAGTCAAGCATCACATGTCTTATCTCACCGAGAGAGTCATGAATAAAAAAGCCGTCTGAATCAGTAACATATATCAGTCCAGCCACAGAAGGCAAAATAGAAATCACAGAAGCCGATGTTGGCAATTGAGTATGAATAGAAAGTTCTCCAGTCAACAAGTATTTATAAACTTTACCTTGATGTGCACCTAAATATATATATTCTTCCAACTCTGTTGCAAAATAAAAAGGTATTTTCTCACTTTTTCGACAATCAGACAAAGAAATAATAGAAAGTTCTGAATCATATAGTCGATATACCCCCTCATCCGTAAGAAGCCATTCCCGTAATTTCGAATCCATAAATACAGACCGGATTTTACCAGTAGACAACGTATTTTCTCTTGATGAATAGAATTGAAATGTCATAGATAAATCTTCGGGAGCCGTAACGACCCGTACTGCACTCCCATCTTCACGTAATAACCATACTATTCCATTCGGAAGGACAGATATTGACCGAAAGCTATTGGCTGTTTTTTGAATGACAGGTTCAAAGACTTCCTTGTCAGGATTAAAACGATAACAAGTGGAATCATAACACAATACCCATATACATCCGAATTTATCCTCGACTATATCTAATAAACGATCATTGGTCAGTCCTCCCAAATCTTCCATATTCGATTTATAATTCTTAAAATTATAACCATCAAACCGATAAAGCCCATTCCAAGTAGCAAACCATAACAGACCTTTATGATCTTGGATAATATCGTTGACCAGCCCATCCTCCACTCCATTCTGACTGGAAAAGTACGTAACTGAATATTTTTGAGGTATAGCTCCTTTTACCGGCACATCGGCTGCAAAAAGGCATAGTATTACTACACAGAAAAAGGTAAGAATATCAACCCAGTATGTTTTCATATCAAAGTAATGTGTTTCCTTTGCGAAATTAGCAGAAAATGGGTATTCATCAAAGTACTTTCTACATTTAATCCATCGCAATATATGTTGTTTAGCTACCTTTGATAGATATTCCAACTAAATTATCAGTTTTTCCACTTATAAAAAGATAACATCCGTCTATATTTGACATCAAAACAAAAACAACTCTAATACTAAATTAATAATGAAAGACATGAGAAAAAAAAGAGTATTTAAAATCCCGTTCTGTTATAGTACAGGGTATTCTCCAAAAAGATTTTGGTTTGCTTGCGGAATTTCCTTAGGACTAGTTTCCTTACCATTATCCACCTTTGCAAACAACTGGTCAGGCCAACAAAGTTCAGCAATTCTAAAATCGGTTCAGCAAAACCGAATCATTACGGGTAACATCATAGACGAAAGTGGAGAAGCATTGATCGGCGTTTCCGTATTGATAAAAGGAACTACTCAGGGAACAGTAACTGACTTGGACGGTAACTTCACACTGGAGATTTCAGCAGGTGCTACCTTAGTTATTTCATACGTGGGTTATAAAACACAGGAAATTAAAGTAGGGAACCAACAAAAACTGTCTATCACGGTCGAAGCAGATAATAAACTACTGGACGAAGTGGTAGTAGTGGGCTATGGTGTAGTAAAGAAATCAGACCTTACCGGTTCTGTAGGTAGTGTAAAATCAGAGACGATTTCTGCTAAAGGTGCAACATCAGTTGTCGAAAGTCTGCAAGGGCAAGTTGCTGGAGTGAATATCTCACAGTCTTCTAGCCGTGCCGGTGACGGATTCAATATTCAGATTCGAGGTAAAAGTTCATTAAATGGCGGCAATCCATTATATGTAATCGATGGAGTAGTTTGTGAAAATATGGATTTTCTAAATCCGATGGATATTGAAAAAGTGGACATTTTGAAAGATGCTTCATCTACCGCCATCTATGGTTCACGGGCCACAAATGGTGTAGTGATGATTACCACCAAAAAGGGAGACAAAGATGTAGCCAAGACTACAATCAGCTATGATGGATATTATGGTGTAAAAACCAAAGCCAATATGCCGGACTTTATGGAAGGAGATGATTTCATGAAATTCCGTTTCTCCCGTTATCTGGTTTCATCTATGGATGCCTCTTCGGGAATGACTAACTGGGAAATGACTGATGCCAATTTCCTGAACTTCTGGGGAAATGGCAGTCAAATAGTGAAAGATATGTATCTCAATAATAATTATACCGATTGGGTAGATATCGTAACCCGTAACGGCTCACAACAGAATCATTTCATCAATATCTCGGGAAATGCAAAAAATATAACCTACCGCGTAGGACTAGGGTATCAAAATGAGGAAGGAATCATGTATGACGGTTATGAACGCTGGAATATAAAAGGAGCAGTAGATCATAAGATTTCAGATAAAATCTCAGCCGGATTCTCCACAAATATGGCAACAGCATCCAAAGAGAGTGGTAGCAACTACTCTATTTTGGAAGGGTTCCGTATGACCCCTAATATGCCATGCTATTATTGGGAAGGGGAAAAGGCAGGACAATTAATTTCACAACCAGGTAAAGATGCCGCCATCTATCCCAATGGTGGTGGTCCGACTTCCTCCATCAATCCAGTGGTGGACCGTTTGAACTCAAAAGACGATACACGTTCTTATGATGTGATGGCAAACATTTATTTGCAATACAGCCCCGTTAAAGAAATAATTCTTAAAACTACTTTCTCCCCCATGTATACCAAAACCCATCGTGGTACATTCTATAACGGAGAAACCCAACTTCGTTCTGGAAAAACAAACATGGCCGAAAACTATAATGATGAAATATTCTCGTATACTTGGGATACGCAAGCCAATTACATCAAGAATTTTGGAGATCATAGTCTGAATGCCTTGGCCTTATTCAGTGTCTATGAACAAAAATTACAAGGCGACTATATCAATGTAGTGGATATGCCATTTGATGTAGACTGGCATAATCTTGGTTCAGGCACTGTACAAAGTCAGTCTAGCTATTATAAAAAAATCTCCATGTTATCTTATGTAGCCCGTATCAACTATGCCTACAAAGGCAAATACATGCTGACTGTATCTTCACGTTGGGACGGCAGTTCCAAATTCCAAAAAGACAATCGTTGGGGGATGTTCCCCTCAGCTGCCTTGGCATGGCGCATTTCCGATGAAGATTTTATGGGATTTGCCAGCAAATGGTTAAGCAATTTAAAACTCCGTGCCAGTTTTGGCGTTACCGGTAATAATGCCGGTGTAGGGCCTTATGACACACAAGCTTTGGCAAATATTAAATATTACTATAATTACGGATCGTCTGTTGCCAACGGTTATGGTTATACCATGACGAACGCCGACCTGACTTGGGAGAAGACAACCGAAATCAACCTCGGTCTTGACTTCGGTTTCTTGAATAATCGTATCAATGGATCTATCGATATCTACAACAAAGATTCCAAAGATCTCTTGATGGAGATGGAAACTCCATTTGAACTAGGTTCCTATACCGGCTCTATTGTAAGTAATGTGGGTAAGGTGAACAATAAGGGTATGGAAATCCAACTGAATACCATCAACGTAAAGAATAAAGATTGGAACTGGGAGACAACCTTCTCTTTTGCGCGTAACATTAACTCTATCAAAGAATTGAATGGTACCAAAGAAGACTTAGTGGGTAACAAATGGTTTATCAATCACCCTATAGACGTAGTCTACGGCTATAAATACACCGGAATCTGTACTCGAGAAGAAGCGCAAGCTTATGCCCAAGACCCGAAAATGAAAACCAAATTCTATGAAGGCGAGATGAAAATCTATGATAAGGATGGCAATGGTACTATTGATGCCAATGACAAAATGATCCTCGGACATTGTGCTCCGACCTGGACCGGCAGTTTCACTTCTAACCTGTCATACAAGAATATTGATTTCTCTTTCAGTATTTACACTAGTCAGGGAGGAATGGTATACTCTCCCTTCATGGCCGAATTCGTAGACTATGGACAGCGTGGCATGAATCGTCTGAACATGGATTATTATATACCGCAAGGTGCTCCGATACTAGGTGCTGATGGCTCTATAGCCTATCAGGAAGCCACTCATTACGGTAGTTATCCCTTCCCAACCAATGGTGGAAACGGTAAAGGAGGCGGTGCATACTGGCAAAGTGGTGCCAATGAGGACCGGGCACAAAATTTCGTTGATAACTCATATGTCCGAGTCAAAAACATTACTCTTGGCTATACTTTTCCACAGAAATGGATTTCAAAACTTCATATTTCCAACTTAAGAATCTACGCCAATGTATTAAACCCCTTCACTTTCACAAGTTATGAAGGATTCGATCCCGAATGGGCTGATGCACAAGTAGGTGACGGTACCGGTGGTGTCAGTTCAAGAACTTATCAAGTTGGTATAAATTTAAAATTCTAAAATTAAATGATTATGAAAAAAATATATTTCATTATGGCATTAGGATTGGCAACTCTCTCAGGATGTTCGGATTTTCTTGACCAAAACAACAAATCTAATGTTCCATCAGCTGAATTTTATCAGACTTCGGCAGGATTCGCCAGTTTAACTAACAGCGCTTACTCCACACTGCGAGAGCTTTATAATGCCCAACCGCAATTATTCGTAGCGGGAACAGACCTGTATGCAGACGGAAAGTCACAGGGAGTAGTCATGAGCCAATATACCTTCACTGCAGATGAAGGCATTATAAAAAATTTCTATGTAAGTTGTTTTAAAGGTATTCAGCTAGCCAATAGCGTTATATCTTATGGAGACATAACGGAAGATTCCAGTGTACGACTGCAATATGTGGACGAAGCACGTTTTATCCGTGCATGGTATTATTTCCAACTAGTGCAACAGTTCGGGCCTGTAGCTTTGAACAAACAAATGTTTGACCATGCCGAAATGAGTCATGAACGTGCCAGTCTTGCAGATGTTTATAAGTTCATCATTGAAGAGTTTGAGTATCTAGCCTCTTCCGAATCCCATTTAATGGAACGTGCCAACTCCGGTGTAGGACGTGCCAATAAACGCGCAGCAACCTTTTACTTAGCCAAAACCTATCTGACTCGTGGATGGCTAGATGGCACTGATTACGAAGCCCAAGAAGAAAATATAGCTCAAAATTCAGACTTCGCAAATGCAGCTAAGTATGCCTTGGAAGCAATTAATGGCGAAATTCCTTTCCTCTCCATAGAAGAAGCTTTTGACGTAGAAAATGAAGAAAACAATGAAATATTCTGGAGCATACAGTTTAATTCGGCTGCTGTAGAAGATCCCGTAAAAGACGGTTCCTACCAACAAGCCCAATTCGGAGCTTATTTAGGTGGTTCCGAAAAACCAAGAAATAAGGCAATTGACGGTTGCTTTGCTCCTTCACTACGTCTACAGCAAATGTATAGTCGGGGTGATGCACGGTTGGAACAAACTTTTATGTTAGAATTCCATACCAGTTATTTCGACTATTACTCAGCACCGACTAGTTCTTCTATCATTTATTATTATGCTCCAGCATGGGCTACAGATGAAGATATCGCTGCCTGGAAAGCAGACGATCCTTATGGAATTAAAAAGAATACACTGGTAAGCAAAACAATAGCAGACGGTGGTATTGCTCCATCCAACGGTGCCCCAGCCACATACAAAGACCGTCGTTCACAAGACTACGGCAATGCTTGTATCAAGAAATTTGATGATTATTCAGAAACTTCTATTGCTAACCGTAATTCTACTTGCAGCATGCATGATGTGGTAGTAGCGCGCTTAGGAGAAACCTATCTGATTGCCGCCGAAGCCTATTTAAAAATGGGTAAAACAGAAGAGGCTGCACAAATGATCAATAAACTTCGTCAACGTCCAGGAACTATTCGTAAAGGATACACAACAGAAATGACTGTCACCAGCAACGATATTAATATTGATTTTATTCTTGATGAACGTGCTCGTGAATTAGCTGGAGAATATGTCCGTTGGACAGATTTGAAGCGTACTCACACTTTAGTGGAATATGCCACAAAATATAATGAAGACGGCATAAAAGAATCTGCTATGATAGGCCCTGATGGTAAATACAAGATTCTTCGTCCTATTCCACAAGCTGCCATTGATTTGAATCAAGCTAAAGTGACACAAAACCCTGGTTATTAAGTTAAAAAACATGCTGATGAAAAATTTTTTACTTATTCTTCTATACTTTATAAATAATGTATTAGTCTTGTCAGCTCAAGGTACTCCCGGTAAATGGGGAGATCAGGGCAATGGAACATACATAAATCCGATTTTAAATGCTGACTACTCTGACCCGGACGTTATCCGGGTCAGAGATAAATATTACATGATAGCTTCCGACTTTCATTTTCTAGGAATGCAAGTATTGGAATCTTCAGATATGATCAATTGGAAACTGATTTCCCAAATCTATCACCATTTTGATTTTCCTGGCTGGGATAACAACCAACAATATGCAGGAGGTTCATGGGCACCCTCAATTCGTTACCATGATAACAAATTCTGGGTCTTTTTCTGTACTCCCAAAGAAGGATTATTCATGTCAAATGCTGTCAATCCTTCAGGTCCTTGGAGCCCTTTACATTTAGTTAAGAAAGTAGAAAAATGGGAAGACCCTTGCCCCTTTTGGGATGAAGATGGTCAAGCATACCTAGGCCGGAGCCGTCATGGAGCCGGGCCTATCATTATTCATAAAATGAGTGCAGACGGTACACGTCTACTTGATGAAGGAATGACCGTATACACTGGACCTGTAGCCGAAGGAACAAAAATTTTCAAAAAAGATGGTTACTATTATCTCTCTATTCCGGAAGGAGGAGTAGGTACGGGATGGCAGACTATCCTCCGCTCAAAAAATATATATGGTCCTTATGAAAAGAAAGTAGTATTGGAACAAGGAAGTACTACGATAAACGGCCCTCATCAAGGAGCCATTGTCGATACTCCGGATGATCAATGGGCTTTTTTTCATTTCCAACATCATCATGCCTTAGGCCGTGTAGTTCATCTTCAGCCCATGCATTGGGAAAACGATTGGCCCGTTATCGGAGTAGACTTTGATAGAAATGGAATAGGAGAACCTGTATATGTATGCCAGAAACCCATTGAAAGCAAAACCATATTCGCTCCGCAAACAGATGATGATTTCTCTACCCCCAACCTATCACTGCAATGGCAGTTTAATCATAATCCGACAGACCACGCATGGTCCTTATCGGCACATCCAGGTTCACTCACTCTGAAAGCATTGAAATCTTCAACCTTCAGATTGGCACGCAACACCCTGACACAAAAGATTATGGGGAATATAAGTGAAGCTACAATAGCTATGGATTTTACAGAAATAGCTGATGGGCAACGATGCGGATTAGCTTGCATGGGAAAAATAAATAATGTTCTAGGTATCAAGATGGAGAAAGGACAAAAGTATCTGTACACATCCAATGATACAACAGAAATAAGTACAACTTTCCCAAACGGAAACCAAATTTATCTACGTGTATCTATCGACATGACCAATCAGAAGTTCCAATACTTCTACAGTACAGATAATATACGTTTTATTCCTTATGGAACTTCCTTTTTTATTCCATTCGGTTTTTGGAAAGGCGCCCGCATTGCACTATATTGTTACAACAAAGAACAGGAAGCAGGAACAGCTTCATTCCAATGGTTCAAATACAAACATGACGGACCTCAAAATAAAATAGACAATGCAGCCGAACAGATTATTTCCAATATAGCGCGTACTTCATTTCCGCATAAGAAAATAAAAGTGATCTGCCCTGATTCCGCTTCCAACCAAAAAGGTCATTCACGCCAGTTAATACAGCGAGCAATAGACTCTTGTTCTTTGGCAGGCGGAGGACACGTTATAATTTCGAAAGGAATCTATTATTTAAAGGGAAATCTAGTACTGAAAAGTGATGTCAATTTACATTTAGAGAAAGACGCCTATCTACTTTTCAGCGGTAAGGCTGATGACTTTCTTCCTGAAGTATGGACACGTTGGGAAGGTACGGAACTATATGGACATTCTCCCATGATTTATGCCAAACATGCCACTAATATAGCCATTACAGGACAAGGTACCATAGACGCCCAAGGAGGACGGGAATTTGCTTCATGGTCTCAGATAGAGGTATCAGACAGAAATCGTCTGCGTAAAATGGGAGAAAAACTAATCCCTGTCACAGAAAGGATCTTTGGGAAAGGTACTATACTACGTCCCTCTTGCATACAATTCATGGGATGTTCTCGCATTTTAGTAGAAGGTATCACCATTAAGAATTCTCCTTTCTGGACTATTCATCCTGTATACTGTGACAATGTAATAGTACGAAGCATCACCATTGACAGTCACTATCCTAATAATGATGGATGTGATCCTGAATCAACTTCCAATGTATTAATAGAAAAATGCATTTTCCGCACGGGAGATGATGCCATAGCTATCAAAGCAGGCCGTGACGCCGACGGCCGTGAAATAGGACGCCCTTCAAAAAACATCGTCATACGTAATTGTCTGTTCCAGTCTGAATGCAATGGTTTATGTATCGGCAGTGAAATGTCAGGCGGCGTGGAAAACGTATATATGGATAATATACAAATCGGAACAGTAAAGAATGCCCTTTATTTTAAATCCAACCGTGACAGAGGAGGATATATTCGTAATATACAAGTCAGCAATATTACTATAGAACGCTCAAAAGGAGCCATTCTCCGTTTTGAAACCAATTATTTCGGTTTTCGAGGTGGCAGACATGCTTCTCAATATGAGAATTTCCGCATCAGTAATGTAAAAGCTGATTGTTCCGACCACTATGCAATCTTTATGGATGGATATGAAGAAAAGCCCATAAGAAATATCGAAATAGAGCATTTCCATGTACGAAAAGCTGCTTATCCTTATTACTTAAAGTGTGCGGAAAATATCCGCCTTAAAGACACTTCCGTGAATGGAAGAAACTTGCCGGAATATCCGGAAAAGCACAAAAAACGTGTAACACTGGATATATACTAATTATGCACAAAGCCCCGACTTTCACAAGCAGGGGCTTTGTGCGTAAAAGAAAGAAGGGGTGCATTTTGACACACCTTCAAAGAATAGGAACCGGACATGTGAAAACCGCATCCGGATATGTCAGCGAAAATGCACGGTACAGAGTTGTCAGGCGTGAAGGCTGTCCCCTGCGATGCCGCTGTTTTAAAGCAAAAGGAAACAGGACGAT
>OGUP01000629.1_pt1 | contig 22355 bp, 14 predicted proteins | sample 1553661 | NCBI WGS metagenome assembly OGUP01 (sample SAMEA2580026, study PRJEB22360) | human gut metagenome | biome: human gut; feature: human-associated habitat; material: faeces | place: Denmark | collected 2008/2010
CAAGATCAATACCGGAAGTAAGGGTCTGCTGCTTGCTGCTGTTGCATCCTGTTGTCATCATGCAAATTGCAAGAATTGGTAAATACTTGATTACTTTCATATATCTAAAGTTGTTAATTACTCATCATTGTTTCAGTTCTTCCAGTTCAATCGAAACCTTCTCCCACTCTTCTACGGTCCGGTCGAGCTGTTGTTTCAGTTTTTGATGCTGTTCGTAAAGCGTCATGTCCGAAGCCCCTTCCGGAGTAGCCATTTTCTCTTCCAGAATAGCAATAGCAGACTCCGTCTGCTCAATCTCCGTTTCACAATCGGCCACCTGACGTTCCAGCTTTTTCAGTTTCTTGTTAAGTTCTTTTTGAGCTTCATAAGAAAGCTTACTTTCCGATTGAGAAATCCCTTCCGTTGCTGTTTCCTTTTTAGTATCGACAGGAGATGCGGAAAGCGCAGGAGCCTTTTGCAGTTCATTCAGGCTTTCGATCTTTTTTTTCTGCAGAAAATCATAAATACCACCGATATGTTCTTTCACCTGCCCGCCACCAAACTCATAGACTTTAGTCGCAAGTCCGTCAAGAAAATCACGATCATGACTAACGATTATCACCGTACCGTCAAACTCGCGTATCGCCTCTTTCAGCACATCTTTCGAACGCATATCCAGATGGTTGGTCGGCTCGTCGAGAATAAGGAAATTCACCGGTTCGAGCAGAAGCTTTATCATTGCCAAGCGAGTACGCTCACCACCGGAAAGAACTTTTACTTTCTTATCCGAAGCCTCCCCGCCAAACATGAAAGCTCCAAGAATGTCACGGATCTTAAGACGGATATCTCCCACCGCTACCCGATCGATTGTATCAAATACGGTAAGACTTTCGTTCAGCATCTGTGCCTGATTTTGGGCAAAATAACCGATCTGCACATTATGCCCGATTGTCAGTTTGCCTTGATAATCGGTGATTTCTCCCATGATACATTTTACCAATGTAGATTTACCCTCACCGTTTTTTCCGACAAAGGCTACCTTCTCGCCACGATTAATCGTAAGATTTACATTCTGGAAGACAACATGCGAACCGTATGCCTTTCTCACATCTTCGCAAATCACCGGATAATTCCCACTGCGGCTGGAACAGACAAATTTCAAACGCAAGGCCGAATTATCCTCTTCATCCACCTCAATGCGGTCTATCTTTTCCAACTGCTTGATACGACTCTGCACCTGCACCGCCTTTGTTGCCTTGTAACGGAAACGCTCGATGAAATCCTCCGTATCCTGTATCTGTTTCTGTTGATTTTCATAGGCACGAAGCTGCTGTTCGCGGCGCTCTTTACGAAGCACAACGAACTCATCATATTTCACTTTATAATCGTATATCTGCCCGCAAGTAATTTCAATGGTACGCGTCGTTACGTTATTGAGAAAAGCACGGTCGTGACTGACCAACACCACGGCATTGGCACGCGTGGAAAGGAAATTCTCCAACCACTGGATACTCTCGATATCCAAATGGTTCGTAGGCTCATCCAAAAGCAGTACATCGGGACGACGCAACAGCAGTTTCGCCAGTTCGATACGCATACGCCAACCACCGGAGAATTCGGAAGTAGGGCGATCAAAATCTTCCCGTCTGAAACCTAATCCAAGAAGCGTACGTTCTATTTCCGCACGGAAATTAGTCCCGCCCATCATCAAAAAACGGTCGTTCTCATGCGTAAAGCGGTCGATAAGCTTATGGTATTCTTCCGATTCATAATCGGTACGGTCCGCCAACTCCCGGTTCATCCTCTCCAAATCGGCCTGCAACTGAAAGATATGCTCGAAAGCCTGCTCGGCCTCCTCCATCACAGTATGCGCATCAGAGAGTATCATCACCTGCGGCAAATAGCCGATAGTTACCTCTTTGGGAATGGCAATTACACCCGCTGTCGGGCTCTGCAAACCGGCCAGAATTTTAAGCATGGTCGATTTACCGGCTCCGTTCTTACCCACCAGGGCAATACGGTCTTTCTTGTTAATAACGTAAGACACGTCCGAAAATAAGGGCGTGGCATTAAATTCTACGGTAAGTCCTTCAACTGATATCACTTTGCTAACGAATAATTGATATTGGGTTGCAAAGATAGCAATTTATCCCTTAACCGATAAAGCTTCAAGTGGTTAATTACTTACATTTGTCAATTTTCGTTCAGTCAATGATCCATTCACCCAAATTCCGCTCTTCGGAATCGAAAGAGATGCCTATTTTAACAAGCTTACGACCGTCTGCCATATAAGGGATAAGAAACTCTGTATCCCTATCGGGAGTTTGCGAAACGGAGCAGTAGAAAGAATATTCATCACAACACGGATTTAGCAATTGATATTTGCAAGGATAACATATTCCCGACAGATAATATGCGCAAGAAGAAAAATATCAGAAAGGCACCTGCACACCGTTCGTCGCTTTCCTGTCCAGAGAGCAATAACCGGGCATTAGCTTCAAACCGGAAGAACGGGTAAACCCGGTAACAGGAGGCTTCACTCCGTTACGTATCCAATATATAGCGGCTTTCAACAGCACATCATTCTCCTTATCCCCCAGTTCCACATGATTCACTATCGGACGATAATCGCTATTCGGCTCATCCGGTTCCCAGTCTGAAGAAAAGCCGTCTTTGTATTCCGATTGATCCTGCACATTGAAAATCCGGCAGACAATGGGATGCAGTTCGTAATCGTATTTGTCATTGGTGAGTGTAATAGAACCTACATTCTTGCCTTCGGTCTGTTCGCCCAGCAAATATACATCGTAGTAGGGGCGCAATCCGTTAATCACCGCTTCCGAAGCCGAAGCCGTGCGGTTGCTGGTCAACACGAACAGACGAGGCAGATTGAGATTCTGTTCCGCCCCCTCTAATTTATAGGTAACCGTTTTAGACTGTATATCATTGTATTGCAAATAACAGAACGTGTTTCCCAAGGCAGATTCCGGCGCCAACAATTCGGCAAGTATCTGCGCAGAGGTCACAAGGCCACCGCCGTTGTAGCGAAGATCCAGCACAAACTCCTCGACCCCCTCTGCCTTAAATGCACCAAACTGTTGGCGAAGCTCGTTATTATACGTCTCATCCTTATCCCCGTCGGGGCCGGAGGTGAAGTGATTATACACCATATAACCCACCTTTTTATGTCCGGTAGACTCGTCTTGAAATGTTTTTGTCAGAAAAATAGGATCATCCTCTACCATGGCCGGAACCAACTCCACCGAATGTGTATCGTAATTGGAATAATGATCCGAAACATCCAACACAACCGTTTTCCCACTCAACAGATCAGACACGTTTCCATCACTTACATTCGCACCATTTATTTTATGAATCCAGTCACCACGCCGCAAACCTTTTTTCTCAGCAGGTGAGCCCGGCAATACATATAGAACACTGACCGCACGATATCCCGCACCGTTTATTATCCAAGTCTGAAACTCAAAACCAAGCGTTGGTTCTTCTCCCATGTTCGACCGTGTGGCTACAGATTTCTTTTTCTTAATTGTAGAATAATAATAACGGGTCTTATTTTTGGTTTTTCCGTCTTCCGACGCTAACAGTGAGTAGAAAAAATCTTCCGGATCAGCATTAAAATTCAGTTCCTTTTTATCAGGAATCTCTTCATACCATAAATAATAACTACGCATCGCACTCTCAATCCATTGGTTCGTAGTTTTATCACTCTTATCATCATCGTCATCCTTACAGGCGGAAAAAGAGAATACAAACCCTAACACAAGGCACATACGGCCATATATGGAAAACTTCATCATAACTATCTTTCTTTTAGTTCGATATATGCGGACAAAGATACGAAAAAAGGGAAAGCCGATGCCTTCCCTTTCCCTTTTTATATTGTCCTTTAACGATCAGAACAATTTTGCCGGATACTCACCGGCATCCACCAATGCCTGTATCTTATCCACTACTCCCTGACGGTCGGCAGCGTATGTCACGCCAAACCACTTACTGGTAGTATCAAGCACTTTCACACGGGCAGTTCCGTCATTAATCAGTTTATTTACCATCAACGGAATGAAATATTCGGCTTTCAAGTTGTCCATATTGGCCTTAAGGAATTCTTTGAAGTATTCTTCGGAATATTCAAAATAATCGGGAGTAAAGCCCCACATATTCATTGAAACCGGAGTATTGTCGGCAATACTCTGCATCACACCGTTCTCATCTTTGAAAGATACCTTACCGTCAATACGTTCGATGGCCGTACGTTCAACCACAGTTGTCAAATAACCTTCCGCATTCGTTTCGCATACGCCACGAGCAACCGAACCGCTTTCGCTCAATGTATTACCTACACGATAACCTACCATGCAATAGTCATTCTTTTTCCCGTCCATCTCGCTCAGTGCAGCACCCAACACGGCAAAGCTGTCACGACCGTAGAAGTCGTCTGCATTGATAACGGCAAACGGCTCTTTGATAACGTCTTTACCCATCAATACGGCATGATTCGTTCCCCAAGGTTTTACACGGTCAGCAGGACAAGTAAAGCCTTCGGGCAGGTTATCCAGTGCCTGGAATACCAATTCCACCGGGATATGGTTTTCGTATTTACTCAATATTTTTTCACGGAAGTCTTTCTCGAAGTCCTTGCGGATAACGAAAACAACTTTGCCGAACCCACCGCGAATCGCATCATAGATAGAATAATCCATAATAGTTTCGCCATTCGGACCCAGTCCGTCAAGTTGTTTCAAGCCTCCATAACGGCTGCCCATACCGGCAGCAAGTACAAATAAAGTTGGTTTCATAACTGTGTAATATTAAAAGGTTAGTGATGTCAATGTTCCGACAACGGTGCAAATGTACAAAATTATATGGACGCAGAATGACACATTTCGTTCAAAGTTTACCTTTTTTAATTCAATTGTAAGCTTAGAAGGGATAACCAATGGCAAAGTGTATACCTAATTGTTTCCAAAATGCCCCCCTCACATTATAGTATCCCGACTTCCCCGTTTCATACGGATCATGCAAAGGCACTCCGCAATCGAGCCGGAAGACAAGAAAATCGAGGTCATAACGCAACCCGACACCGGTACCGAGAGCGATTTGTTTGGCAAATGTTTTCAACCGGAGTTGCGCATCAGGGCGGTCGGAGTCATAACGCATCAGCCAGACGTTTCCCGCATCCAAAAAGACCGCTCCATGAAGATCTTTATAAATGCGGAAACGATATTCGATGTTTGCTTCCAAACGAATATCACCAGTCTGATCAAGATAAGAAAATTCACTCTTTTCCGGATGATAGCCACCGGGACCGATACTACGTACCGTAAAGGCGCGGATACTATTGGCACCACCGACATAAAATTGCTCGCTATAAGGAGCAACATGTGAATTACCATAGGTCCATATCACCCCACCGGCTATCCGGGCAGCAACGGAATTATTACGATCTATCTTCCATAAATAACGATAGTCGGTATTCAATTTAAGAAATTGCGCAAACGGTGCCCCCAACAGATTTTTCTCTTTTTCACTGAACGGCTTGCCGAAAATACGGTAAATACAAGAAGTCAAATTACCGGCAGAAGTAAAAGTAGTCTGCCACCAACTGGAGTTACGCACTCCACGGACAGTCGAATTATCATAGGTATAAGTATATTCCATAGCCGGAATAAACTGGTTCTGCAAACTGAGCAACAATGCCCTGTTGTCTTTGGCGATAGAATCGAATGCACTCGTGCGGTGCTGCAACACATTAAAAGTCAAACGAAAAGGCGTCAATGAATGCCTGCTGGTACGTGTCGGTTGAAAATCATACGTCGCATTTCCACCAAAAGAGAGTAATTTATAGTATTTGGCACGATTCATTTGGTCTACATACAAACGAAAAGTGGTAGAAGCAGGAAAATCATATTCACGATCTCCGAACTGAGGAAATACCACCCGTGGAAACATAAGAGAAGTAGAAGCCCCCATCTCCCAACTGTTCAACAAAGAAGAATTCTTACCACCACCGGTCTGCCATTCATAAGAACCTTTCAACTTCACATTCCAGGTTTCGCCACCGCCAAACACGTTATTGCGGGTGACGGAGAAAGAAGCGCCGGGACCGGTCTGGTCATTACTCTTGGTGGTAACATTCAATTCGAGCTCCGCATCGAGCGGCTTGTCAAAAGTAGCCTGCAGGGTGACATCGAGCGTATCGCACGCGGCAGTCGTATCACGCGGTGTATATTGCATATCCATATAACGGAAAATTCCCAATTGAGCCAGTTTTTCCTGAACACGTTGCTGACGATACTGACTGTAAAGACGGCTACGCTGTGAATTGCGTAATGAGTCACTCTTCACATATGCCTGATAGTTTAACCAGCGATAAAGCATATTAGGGCGTACCTGCATCTTATTATAGAAATGTATGTCCATCCCTTTATAGTTCATGCTGTCATTGGGCTGCTCGCCATTCTTGCCGATCAGATAAACAGTCTTGTTCCCTACATAATACCGTCGTTGTGCCGCTGCCGGCAGGCCTGCTACGGGGATAAGCCGTAAACTGACGTGCCCTCCGGGTATAAGAGTCGTATCAGCCTGATAAGTCATATAATCGGGGCGGAAGTAGAAGTACCCCACATTGCGCAGCAAAGTACTGAGACGGTTACGTTCTTCGTCCAGATCACTCACATTAAACTGTTCGCCCGGAGTCAGTAATGACCATCGGCGTCCCCGTTCCATGATACGAAGTGTTTGCGGAGTGAAACGGTCATAATATACCGTATCGATAAAGTAAGGATTACGCATCTCGACTGTATACTCTACCCGTGCTTTCAAGCTGTCTTTCGGATTAACGATTGTCTGCTGACTCACTTTCCCATTAAAATAGCCATAATCATGCAACAGGTTCGTAGCCACTTTTACACGCAATTCCGGATTAACAGTAGAAATAAATACAGGTTTCGCCGCAAAACGATTGAATACCCACTTACCGAATCCTTTCTCATACTTTACAAAATCATTGTACACCCACATCCCAAAAGGGATAGGCAAAACACCAAATAATTTGGTTGACGGGCTTTTATCCAATGCCGCCTTTACCTCGCCGATAGCTGTCTCGCCGACAGAAGTTTTGGACGGGTCTTTGAAAATGTCTTTATTGCCGGTATACAACACTTCACCCTCCGGCAAATGTTTTGTAGTCGAACAACCAAACAATAATATGCCAATAAGAGAATATATCAATATGCCAATGAAAGGTAACCGTATCCTCTGCCCACAGATTGCTTTTACTCTTTTCATCCTCATTTCTTTTTCTTTTTAAATATAAACAATTCACTCAGGCGGTCCATTTTCTTGCGGAGCACCAGACCGACACCGGTCTCAGTAATTTCACCTTCAAAAACACTTTCATAGTTCTTGTTATGGAACAGGCGGATGTAACGTGTACCGGACTGATCCAACCGGTATTCCAACGAAATATTATCGATAAACGATTCTACGTCATTAGTAGCATTGGCACCGGTAGAAACTTTACCTCCCAACACTATCTGAAAACGATCGTTAAAGAAACGCTGGGAATAGCGGAAACTGTAGTCCGTCCGCTTACCACCGGCATCCGAATCATCATGATCTTCTACTCCGAACGAAAGGCTGGCATTCTTCATGTTTCCTGTCAGAGCATTAATCTGGCTGGCAAGCACGGAGTTAAGCGCCGCTCCCATATTCAAATTCATACCGCTTCCCCCTCCCGAATCGGCAAGATATATACCGGTAGCCAGCATAGCCACAGCTTGTTTGCTACGCTCGTCCGGCCCCATACCCGCTAATTGGTTCTGTACGGAGGCATCATCCGGTGCATCGATTTCAAAAGCCAATGAAAGGTTATCGAGACGATTCTTTACCACAATCGAAATATCAAAATTCACCATACGTGATGTACCGTCTTCCTGTGTCACAGAAGCACGCACACGTTCTGTCGCCTTGAAGTTCAGCATCGGATCCATCGGATTACCGGTCCAGTCTACATAACTTCCATTTTGTATCTGGAACTCTTTCAACGGGATCACCGGCAAGGCATATTTCATCATCCCCCCCGACAAAGTATACCGGCCGGTAAGAGTAAGATCACCTTGCGGCGTATACTGTAAAGAGAGATCGCCTCCACCTTCCAATTCCACCCGGCTACTGCGGTCGGCACTCAGATCCGCTTTCAAACGAACGGCAGGATCAATGTGTATTGTCATTATCATGTCCAATCCCCCCAGAGAGAGAGTAGACTCTTCTTCCTTATTCAGAGAAGTGGTATCTGCAAAAGAGGTGAAAGTCACCAGATCACTCAAGCGATCCTGTACCGTAAGCGGTGAATCGGTAAGCACATAAGTAACATCGGTATTACCCAACAGGTTTACATTACCACGCATCATAAGCCCGTCCAACGGTCCGCGCACCGTAGCATCAAGATCGACAAACACCTTACCATAAACCATACTCTCCTTAGTCCGTTTGGCATTAAGCAACGTATAGTTTTCCGCAAACAGTTTAAGATTCGCCATCGGCCGGCCCATATCCCGAAAATCGACATAACCATCGATACTGAACGGGTTCTGACTGGTAGTATAAATCGCAAACTTATCAAATACAATCCGATTGTTCTGTACCTGTATCGGCCGATTGTCAAATATAAACCGGGCATCGGCCTGCCGTGCATAAACGGAAACACTATCCAATGACAATCCGCCATTAATCAACGGACTGTCGGTATATCCCGTAATATGCAAGTCGCCGTCCATATCGCCGGAAAGAGTCACCATCTGATCGGGTACAAAAACATTGGCTATGCTGAGAGGAAAATGTTCGAGTGTAGAGTTCACTACAATGCTGTCCTTGCCCGAAACTGCCGGATACAACGCACCATCAGCAACCATAATTTCAGTACCCTCATGCGTAAGATAAGTATTGACGTACTGCTTACCTTTCTCTCCCGGAAGCCAGGTAGCTCCCAAAGCCACATCACCGATACGCTGCCGTTCATAAGTCAGTTCATCGATACTTGCTTCCGCAGATAATTCCAACGATTTCTCCGTCTGTATATAGTGGGCTTCTGCCGAAAGCAATCCGGTAATCTGCGGCATATAAGGTAGAATGCTGAACACTTCCTCCAACCGGATACGCCGTAATTCGACATCCATATTCTGCAACGAAACGGTATCGCTCGGCAAAGATTGCATACGGATTCCCATACCCTCATTATCCTGCATATCGACATTGGCATAAACGCGCATATTCTTATGAAGATAAATCCAGTTGTGATGTTCCTCAAAACGGAATTTGTGGAAAGCAATGACAGGTTCCTCCGGCACTAATGTCAATGCAAGCCCGTTACCTTTTCCGAGCCCGCCATAGAGCGGTTTGGCATTCACTCCGAAGAGCAGGCCCGTTTTTCCTTTATCATTTATATATTGTGCCACCAGTTCCGCATCTTTATCACGAATCTCTCCGGTCAGTATGGATGTAAAGGATATCTGTGGATTTTTTGGCCCGTTGATTACTCCGCCACGCAGGTTAATACGACTCGTATCCTGCTTCAAAGTAAAGAAAATAGTATCCAGTTGCAACGTATCAATCTTCAAGGTATGGAGAGCGACCTTACCGTTAATTCCCCAATCCGGTGCACACCCCAATTTGGCAGAAGCATCATGATAAGATATATTCTGCGTAGCGAGATACCAGGCCATCGGGTTATCCTGTCCGGCAGAGAAAGAGAAAACTGCTGTCGGCAACGCTTTACGCAATTCTGCGTGGTTTAATTCTTTCGCTTCCAACTGCTTTGTCAAAACATCGGCAAAGTGAGTGGATTGACGAATTAATAATTCCAACCCGGCGCGGGCGCTGAGGTTCAGTTTAAGGTCACCTGCTGTAAGATGAGTAAATACACGTTCTTTACGTACTTCACCGGTAAGTTGCAGATCCAACGGCTTGCCGGAATTCTTACCAAGACTGACACCGAAAAGTTTTTCCGTATCGATGCCAGTTACATTCAGCCCGACTTTTCCATCCGGATAATGATGTGCAAGATGGTACTCCGCATCTGCCGTCATCTTCAACAGAGGATTATCACTGGTCAGTTGTACATTCGCAACTGCATTCTTGACCGTCCCTGTAAGACCGATGCCCGAAATTTTATAATCCCCGTAATGCAATTTATCAATCGTCGCCTTAAGAGCCGCCGCAGTCTTATAAGAAGTAAAGTCGAACCCGCGCCCGTGTGCCGCAAGAGAAGCACTGAACTCATAAATGGAATCTTTCGGCAAGAAATGATTTATCTGAAGATCCTCTATATGCAAATCGGCAGTATAAGCTTCGGTAGTACTGTTAAGGGCAGCAGTAAGTCCCAATCGGCCTTCTCCTTCTTTCAACAACAGGCGGGCGTCGTATTTCGACCCTTCCATCCCCAAACGAGCGTCAAGAAGCATACTATCCGGGATAACCAACGGTGCTCCCGGCGTCATCCCCCCCAATGCCGTCAGGAAATTAAGATTTCCTGTCTGCATTTTCAAGTCAAGAGCAGCCGAGCGTGTGGTACTATCTGTCAGATTATACAATTCGCCGCCACCCTCCAAAGAGAAAGCACCGGGCAGATTTACTTTAAAACGGGAAATCTGCATCGATTTCAAGTTGCCTTCCGTACCCGCCTGTACTACTAATGGACGGAAAGGATAAGCCCCCTTGAAAGCCTCGGGCAAACCGCCGGCAAACAACATTACATCCTGTTTACCGATAAGCGCGTTGAAACGGGCGGTCAACCGTCCGGTAGTAGGAATATTCACCAATTCCCAATAAGTCTGGGCAGTAAGATTCATTTCCGAATGCGGAGTAAGCAAACGGAAATCCGGTATACGGATAACCGTACTGTCGGCAAAAACACGTCCGGTCAAAGATGTCACGCTTAACCCGGAACGTTCGTTCATTGAAAACTCACGAATAACAGCGTTCATATTGCGCCCCCGGTAAAGTACCGAATCAATTCCGATACGAATATCTCTCAAAGCAATGTGCGAAGGATCAAAACCTTCCACTGGTTGGGTATTACCCGTATCGTAATTAACCGAAGTGCCCGTCAGCAAAAAGGATCTCAATCCGTAGAACTGGTGTTTTAAATCAGCGGATACATCTTTAATGCTTGCCTCGCTCACACGGGCAGCCATACGCATCGTATCCGCAGGAAGTTGCATACTGAAAGAAATGTTTTTCAAACTTAGTGCATGAAGGTCTACTTTCCAATTGATGGGAACCGAAGCCGTATCCGTTTTTTCGGTAGTTGCAGTGTCATTCAATACAAGACCGATGTGTGTGTCGGAGAGTTCGACATGATTAATCACCGCTGTTTCATCCGTAAGATCGACACCGTGACTTTCAAGAAAAAAACGCCCCAATACCCCACGGATTTTCATGCCTTCTATGAGATCGGCCGAATTGACAGTCACCTGCTGGAGAGTAATATCGTCTACTTCTATTTTTCCTTTAAACAAAGGCATAGCTTGTACATGCACATTGAGACTCCCCAGTGTGAGCAATGTATCCGGAACCTGAATCACTTCGACATCCCGAACCAACAGGTTCAACGGGAAGCGAAGATCGATACGTCCGACATTAATTTGCATACCGGTAGCTTCAGATGCATATGAAGTGGCCTGCTTCCGTAAAAAATTCTGTACGGGGGGTACATAAAGCAATACCATCAGTACCACAAAGAGCAATATAGGAGTAAGTAATATCCAACTCACCCATTTTATCCATTTTCGTTTCATCAAGCGTGTTTCAATACATTAACGGAAATACAAAGTAAACAAATAATTCTATAAAAAAGATTTAGAAGGTGGAGAAATACTTTCTTGCCTCATCTACCACCTGTCGTAACAACGGTAATACCTCTTTTGTTTTTTGTTTCACTTCATCAGAAAACTTTTCGTTTCGCCTACTTTCCAACCACGACAGCAATGGAAGAATCTCCATCGCCTTGATCATAGTTAAAAGCGGAAGCAGCTTATGCGCCATACCGGCAATCCGATCCGTATCTTCTTCTTTTAAACCGGCTTCCATCTGGTCAATGTTCTTCTCCGTTTCCTCTACAAATGAGGACAGAATGGAACGAGCAGTCTCAGGATCATCTTCGGAAAAGGCGGTGAGAGCACGGAAATCAAGATTTAGTTGAAAATTGAAAGTTGAAAGTTGAAAGTTGGCTGCGCAATCTTCTTGCATAGTGACTTTTGGCTCTCCACTTTCTGTTTTCAACTCTTCAGAAACTTTCAACTTTCCACTTTCACCTTTCAACTGTATTAGGAGTTCGGCTACCGTAAAAGGCTTGTGCAGGCAGGCCGGAGAAACCATGTTCAATAAATTCGGCCGCATCCATATCGCTACGGGCTGTAACGGCAATAACGGGAATTGTTTTCGCCTGAGGAATATTGGATGCACGCAATAATTTCAACAAATCGAAGCCGTTGATGGCAGGCATCTGTACATCGGTCAGCAACACATCAAACCGGCGCTCACGGAGATGTTCGGTCAGTTCATCAAGTTGCTCGCAACATGTGGCATGAATTCCTTGCTGCTCAAGCATGGCAGCAGTCAAAGTCAGTTGTATCCTATCATCATCAATGAGAAGAATATTCATCGGAGAGTTCACCATTTGCTCCCGGTCGATATGATCTGCTTCAGTAACCGAAGGAGACTGATTCTTTTTCCTGTCTTTATCAAAACCGACAGCTTTGCCTACCGGAAACAGCGGTAGGATTACCGTAAACGTACTTCCCTCTCCCAACGTGCTCTGCACGTCGATAGTACCTTCAAGCAGCACGACAAGCTTGTGCACAATAGAGAGTCCCAGACCAAATCCCTCTTCACCTTGTGCACCGGGCAGGCGGGTAAACTCCTGGAAAATACGTTCTCGGTCTTCTGCTGCCATTCCCTTTCCGGTATCGGTCACAGCTACGCGCAAACGGGAAGAAGAATAACTTACCGCAAGCGTTATACCCCCTTTTGAGGTAAATTTCACCGCATTAGACAATAAATTATTCACAATCTGTCGGATGCGAAGCGGATCACTTATGAAACGCCCGTCCAGTTCGGACTCTATTTTATATTCAAGAACAAGTCCTTTAGCTGCCGTTAACGGTTCAAAACTTGTACGTATCTCTTCAAAAAGCTGGGAGGGATTAAAAGTGACACGGTTCACTTCTGCCTTATTCAAGTCAAGACGATGGAAATCGAGCAGGTCACTCACTAATTTCAGAAGATGCTGCGAAGAACTTTTCATGTTATCGAGATAAAAACGCTGCCGTTCATCATTCGTAAGGCGTGCCAGCAGATCTGTATATCCCATAATAGAGCCAAGTGGTGCTTTAAAATCATGTGTGATGGCAAGCATCAATTTTTCACGGGCATTCAAAAGTTCTTCGGCACGGCGGTTCGCCTCTTCTAATTCCCTACGGTATCGGTTACTACGGGTGATATCCCGCCAGATAATAATAAGGAAAAAGATGGAAAGCAGAACGGCTCCCACAGCAATGCCACCGATAATGCGGGCAGAACGTTGACGAACATATTGCTCTTTCTCCGCATCCATCTGCGCACGTTGCATCACATTCAGTTCATACTCTTTAACCAAACTGTCGATCCGGGCTGTCAGTTGTGTATCCAACCGCCGGAACTGCACATTCCTGCGCCGTATAGTCGTTTTCTTCTGAGCACGTTTTTGTTCACTGGCCATACGAATTTTCTGATGCAGTGAATCGGTCGGGTTATACGCTTCAAGGATGGTATCGGTAGCAACCTCCAACGAAGTATTTACCAATACTGCCGTATCCTGTTTGGAAGGAACGAAGGCCTCTGCCAAACGTTTGAAGAATCCTTTTTTCTTGGGCTTTGTAATGAGAGAATCACGCGTTGTGATTATGCGGTGCTGTACACGTTGCTGGGTAACCACCGAATCCTGTTCAGCTATAATCTCTTCAATTTCCCTGGCCGAAAGCAAGCTGTCATTCGCTTCACTTAATACCCGAAGCATCTGAATCGTATTCTTATCTTTCTCACGTAAAAGAACCAACAAACTGTCTGTCATCAGACTCTGCTGGTCATCCGATGCAGAAAGTGTCTCCATCTCACGATGAACAAACACCAGAGAAAAGAGTAATATCGCCAATAAAAGAGAATACCCTATAGCTATTTTTACTTTGGTAAAACGCGAAGGTGCCATAATATTAATAATTTAGCAATGTGTCAATATGCCAATGTGCCAATTGGCTGCGCTATTATGCCGCATGGCAATTGGCACATTGGCATATTGACACATTATTTTGTTTTATAGCGGAAACGCAGCCACAACATGATGCCGGCACTGGTCAGTCCGAACGGAAAAGCCATCCATACACCGACAGTCCCCCAATCGAGAACGAAGCCGCAGAAATAACCTACCGGCAAAGATATCATAAAATAAGCAATAAAAGCAATCAGCATCATCGGTTTCACATCCGAAATACCTCGCAAGGCGTTTGCAAAGTTGATCTGTAATCCATCACCGAATTGATAAACCAGCATCGGGATAATCAGCATCGCCACTAATGCGGAAACCTCTTCATTATCCGTAAACCACCCTCCCAGATAATTACGGAACAGGAATACAATGCTTCCCAACACCACTGCCATCGCCATAATCAAATGAAAACCGGCATAAGCCGAACGGCGTACATTGACCGTATCCTCTTGACCATTGAAGTTACTGACGCGCACAGCAACTGCTGCTCCCATACCGTAAAACATCATAAATGTAAATTGGGATATGGCACACATGATCTGATGCGAAGCTAAGGCAATAGTACCTAACCAACCTATCATCACAGCACTCAAACTGAAAGAAGCTGTCTCCATCCCCATCTGAAAAGCAACCGGCCATCCCAAGCCATTGAGACGCATAAACATTTGTCTCGACCATCCCAAACGGAAAAAGCCGAGTTTATACCGTATAAAACGACGGCTACTAAAAAAGATCACAGCGAACACAATCACCATTACAATACGCGAGAAAAGGGTACTGATCCCTGCCCCTAACAACCCTAACTCCGGAAAGCCGAATTTTCCGTTAATAAGAATATAATTCCCGATAATATTCAGCACATTCCCCCCCAACAATATCCACATGGCTGTTTTGGTATCGGTAATTCCATCTGTAAACTGCTTAAAACCATTAAACAACAGAACAAACACAAGCGAAATAAGCAAAACAATGTAATAAGGCTTAATCAAGGGAAGGAGCTCTTCCGGTTGTCCCAACCTCTCCACATTCAGATAAAGGATACCCATTATCAGTGTCAGCAATAAACCGACAAGCAGATTTGCCAACAAACTACAACGCAATGCCTGCCCAACAGGTACAAACTGCTTATTACCATACAGACTCCCTACAACCGGGGTAAGCCCGTAAGAAAAACCGGTACTGAAAATAATCGCCAGATTGAATACATTGTTTACAAAGGAAGCAGCTCCCAACTCACTGGTACTGTGATGTCCGATCATCAATGTATCGGCAAAACCCAAAATAATAACTCCTACTTGTCCGATAACAATGGGCAATCCCAAAAGGAATAACGCTTTGTAATGCCCCTTATAAGTTTCATAGTAATTTTTCATATTCATAGAGTCTCTCTCCACCCCTCTCCACAGGAGAGGAAGAAAAGAAACTATTGCTATTAATCAGTTATCAATCTAACTTCACTCCCTCCCTTACGGAGACAGCCGGGGAGAGGCCCTTATAATACAGCACCACCCCATTTCTCTTGTCAAAGGATGTCTGTGCTACCGCTTGCAATTGTCCGGCAGTAACGGAACGATAACGTTCTACCTCCTTTTCCATATCTTCTGCCGCACCGTTCAGTTCAAACCAAGCGAGATTGGTAGCCACATTCAAATAGTTGATATTGCCGAAAATCTGGGTAGATTCAAATTTATTCTTTACCTTCTCCAGTTCCTGCACGGCAACTGCTTCGTTCTGCAACCTATTCAACTCTTCGCGTACGGCAGTTTCTGCTTCTTCGAGTGATACACCGGCAGCCGGTTTACCAGAGATATGAAACAAACCGGCATCCACCGTACCGGAGATATAAGCATCGATACTTGAAAACAATTGCTTTTCTTGTACCAGATGCCGGTTCAAACGGCTGGACTTTCCATTACTGAGAATATCCGACAATATGTCAAAAGCATAGTAATCGGGATGCGCACGTTCGCACATATGATAAGCCATAAAAAGAGAATCGACCGGCACATTACGCTCCACTACCAAACGGCGTTCTTCCGTCTGTGCAGGTTCTTGCGGCAATTGACGTACCGGAACATCCCTCTTAGGGATAGAAGCAAACCATTTCTCCGTCAAAGCTACCGTTTCCTCAAACGATATATTCCCCGTGACAGCAAGCACTGCATTATTGGGCGCATAAAAACGGAAAAAGAAATCTTTTACTTCATCCAACGTGGCATTGGCTATGTGCGACAGTTCTTTGCCGATAGTAGGCCACTGATAAGGATGCACCTTGTAAGCAAGAGGGCGCAACAGATGGCCCACGTCGCCATAAGGCTGATTGAGACAACGCTGTTTGAACTCTTCCATTACCACCCCCCGTTGCACATCCAGACTCCGTTCATTGAAATCAAGACTCAACATACGGTCAGACTCCAACCAGAATCCAATCTCCACATTTTGCCGGGGAACGGTCAAATAATAATTCGTAATATCGTTATTTGTCCAGGCATTATTCTCGCCACCGGCCAATTGGAGAGGAGCATCGTAATCGGGGATATTCACGGAGCCTCCAAACATCAAATGCTCAAAAAGATGAGCAAAGCCCGTATGATCGGGATGTTCGTCCCGGGCCCCCACATTATATACTATATTAAGAGCCACCATTTGCGTGCTTTCATCCTGTGAATGCACCAATCGCAAACCATTGGCCAGAACATGCCTGCTGATCTTTATCATCTTAATCCAATAAAGATACCTTAACAATCTTCACATCCTCTTCGGGGCGGTCGCTACGGTCTGTTTTCACATTCTGGATCTTATCTACGATATCCATGCCCTCGACTACTTCGCCAAACACCGTATATTCCCCATCCAGATGCGGAGTACCGCCTACAGTGGTATAAGCCTCCACCTGCTCTTTCGTGAAATGGAAATCCGGCCCATTGGCAGCCTCTTCCTGAGCCTGTGCAAACAACTTCTCCTGCAAGTCATACAATCCGTCTTCATCATTCGCCTTACGCATCTTATAAATTTCCTTCATATGTTTCTGCGCCAACGAATTAAAAATTGTAGTCAATTTGTTTTCATTCATCTGCTGCTCCATACCGATCAGCGTAGAGTCATTGAAAACCTTTCCGGTGACAATGTAAAACTGACAACCCGATGACTCCTTATTCGGATTCACATTATCGCCTTGGCGGGCAGCCGATAAAGCACCTTTCTTATGAAAGTATTTCGGATAGACAATTTCGGCAGGAATGGTATACCCCACGTCACCGGTTCCTAACATCTTACCTTTCGGAGCATTCTTAGATTCCGGATCTCCCGCCTGCACCATGAAATCCTTTATCACACGGTGAAACAAAGTACCGTTATATGTACCTTCTTTGGCCAGTTTGATAAAGTTATCCCGATGTTTCGGAGTTTCATTATAAAGTTTTACTTTAATATCCCCAAGAGTCGTTTCGATTTTCAACATTGTTTCTTTCTGATTTTCCATATCTGAGTTATTCTTTTGTCCTGGTTTACAAGAGGCTATCGCTCCGACTACCAAAACAGTTAATAATATCACTAAATTCCTTTTCATAACACTTTCATTTAATTTAAGTTTGCAAATATACGATTTTCGTCTAAAACCTCTTACCTTTGTAACCTACAAAATGGCTAAAGCTGATATCATGAGATCCATATTAATAGTTGAAGATGATATAACTTTCGGCATGATGCTGAAAACATGGTTAGGAAAAAAAGGATTTGAAGTAACTTCGGTTAGTAACATTGCCCGTGCAAAAAAGCATATCGAAGTTCAAACACCCGATCTTATCCTTTCCGATCTCCGTCTGCCCGATCAGGACGGCATCCATCTGCTGATGTGGATGAACGAACAAGACTTGGATATCCCTTTGATCATTATGACAGGATATGCAGATATACAAACGGCCGTACAAGCTATCAAGTTAGGTGCCCGAGACTATATAGCCAAACCGGTAAATCCCGATGAACTCCTCAAAAAAATGTCGGAAGCGTTGGAAGATAAGGAAGAAGATGCTCACGTTTCGGGTAAAGCTACGTCCGACAAGACTACAACCGGCTCCAAAGGCAAAACATCGAGTTCTAAAACAGAAGCACACGCCTATCTGGAAGGTGAAAGTGATGCAGCCAAGCAATTATATAATTACGTAGGTTTGGTTGCCCCTACCAATATGTCCGTACTCATTAACGGTGCCAGTGGCACAGGGAAAGAATACGTTGCCCATCGCATTCACCAACTGAGCAAACGGGCAGGCAAACCATTTATCGCAATAGATTGCGGTTCCATTCCCAAAGAGTTGGCCGCCTCTGAATTTTTCGGTCATGTCAAAGGTTCGTTCACCGGCGCACTGACCGATAAGACAGGAGCATTTGTTGCAGCCAACGGAGGTACCATCTTTCTCGATGAGATAGGAAATCTGAGTTATGAAGTACAAATACAATTACTTCGCGCCCTGCAAGAGCGTAAAATACGGCCGGTAGGTTCCAATCTGGAAATCACCGTTGACATACGCCTTGTCTCTGCCACCAATGAAAATCTGGAACAAGCCATCGAAAAAGGTACATTCCGCGAAGATCTATACCATCGTATCAATGAATTCACGTTGAGAATGCCAACCTTGAAAGAACGGAGAGAAGACATCCTCTTATTTGCCAATTTCTTTTTAGACCAAGCCAACAAGGAACTGGATAAACAATTAATCGGTTTTGATGCCAAAGCATCACAAGCACTGCTCGACTATCATTGGCCGGGCAATTTACGCCAGATGAAGAACATCGTTAAACGGGCTACACTACTTGCACAAGGCAGTCTCATCACCCCCATGGAATTAGGAACAGAAATACTTGAAACTCCCATTTCCTATCATAGTTCCAATATCGCCTTGAAAGACGAAGAAACGGAAAAGCAACATATCCTTGAAGCGTTGAGACAAACCGGAAACAACAAAAGCCGCGCTGCACAATTGCTGAATATCGATAGAAAAACACTATACAATAAACTGAAATTATACGGAATAGAATTATAACACTGTCTCAAGCCGCCAATATACAATATTGGTTATCCCCAAACGGAAGGTGACTTATCTTCATTATACGCCCCTTTTTACGGCCTGCTCATATTTCTTCTGAATATCCCTACTGTATTACTCCTGTCCGGTACAAACATAAAAAAAATGTCCGACTCACACCTATCGTCTCTTGTTCTTATATTCAAGCTACACACCCATATACCTGTGTGGAATAATTCCACACCATCACTCTACATCTTCTACACATTTCCACAATCACCCTAACACAACAGGCAAAAGTTCCCACTGTTAATCAATACCTTACATATTCAATTTTGTTTTGGCACGTTCTTTGATCCTATTCTAACATCAGCGTCAGCAGTAATGCCCAACAATGCGATAAATCAAAAAAACATATAATCATGAGAAAATTAGTAGTAGCAATGTTTATGTTTGTTTGTGGTGGTTCAGCCTTTGCAATGGCCCAGGATCCTGTTAAGCCCCAACCTGCAACTGAAAAAACAGAAAGCACAGAGAAAACAACAACTTCTGAGCCTGCAAAGGAAGAACCGAAAGCTGAAAAACCGGCACAAAATGCCCCGGCTAATGATGCTCCCGCTTCAACAAAAACTCCTGCTCAGTCTGCCGAATAAGAGTAAGCATACTATCCTAAAAAGCCATCCCCACTTATGTCTATTCAAGGGATGGCTTTTTCGTTATACTCTGTTTCAAAATATCTCGAACCCGTTCCACAAATTTCCTATCGGAACAGGTGCATCCAATTCTATCACTTCTTTGGATACCGGATGAATGAAACGCACACGACGTGCATGCAGACAGATACTGCCATCCGGATTGGAACGGGGAAAACCATATTTCAAATCTCCCTTAATAGGGCATCCCATTTTAGCCAACTGGCAACGTATCTGATGGTGACGGCCGGTTTTAAGATCGACCTCTAAAAGATAATAATTTTGCGAACGCCCGATGAGACGATAATACAAAATGGCTTTTTTGCTGCCGGGTACTTCCTTTTCATAGGCATAACTCTTATTCTGCTTTTCGTTACGCACTAGAAAATGCACCAATTCACCTTCAGGTTCTTTGGGTATCTCTTTCACAATCGCCCAATAAGTTTTCTTCACCTCACTGTTTTTGAACATCTCGTTCAAGCGGGACAAAGCTTTACTGGTCTTTGCCAAAATAACAAGACCGCTTACGGGGCGGTCCAGCCGGTGAGTTACACCGATGAAGACATTACCAGGTTTCGCATACTTCTCCTTTATATACTGTTTCACAGTTTCGGAAAGAGGCGTATCCCCCGTTTTATCCCCCTGAACAATCTCGGAAGCGGTCTTATTGATTACAATTATATGATTGTCTTCGTATATGACGGTCATGGGAGGTGTTCCTACATATTCATACCACCATCTACCTGAATCACCTGACCAGATACATAAGCAGACATATCAGAAGCCAGGAATGTTGCAACATCAGCAACGTCTTCGGGTGTTCCTCCACGACGCAAAGGTATTTTCTTCGCCCATTCCGTTTTTACTTCTTCGGACAAAGCAGCAGTCATATCCGTAATGATGAAGCCCGGAGCAATAGCATTGGCACGAATTCCACGAGAACCCAACTCCTGCGCAATGGACTTAGCCAAACCAATCATACCAGCCTTCGAAGCTGAATAATTAGCCTGTCCTGCATTTCCGTGAACACCTACCACAGAAGCCATATTAATGATGCTTCCGGCTTTCTGGCGCATCATGATCGGTGTACAAGCGTGAATAAAATTGAAAGCAGATTTCAGATTCACATTGATCACCATATCCCATTGCTGTTCACTCATACGCATCATCAGCCCGTCACGCGTGATACCGGCATTATTTACCAATATATCAATACGACCAAAATCTTTATGGATTTCTGCTACTACCTTTTCGGTATCTTCAAAATTGGCTGCATTCGAAGCATATCCCTTAGCTTTTACGCCCATTGCTTCTATTTCTTTAGCTGTATTTTCCGCATTTTCGTCAATCACGAGGTCAGTGAATGCAATGTTAGCTCCTTCTGAAGCGAATTTTAAAGCGATAGCCTTGCCAATACCGCGAGCGGCACCAGTCACAATAGCTGTCTTTCCATCTAATAATCCCATACTAAAATTGATTTTAATTAAATTTCTGTTCTATGAAGTGCGCCAAATACAATATTGGCGACATATCTTTTCCGGGTTTCCATATCCAGATTGGCTCCTATATGACCGCGAATATAAGGAACTTCTATACCCTTCACACAATAATGCACCAATGAGGCTGTCATATCCACATCGTCAATACAGAACACCCCCTTGTCTTTTCCTTCCTGCAACACTCCCTTAAAAAGTACTATCTCCTTGGCATCAAACTTTTTACGGACTTTCTCAACTCTCCATATATCGCGGAAAAAATTTGCACGCAAGGTACCATTACGATATACTACCTCTTTCACTGCATCCAGACGTGTATAAATCATCTCAATAATCTTTTTATCCGGTGAAATGTCCTTATCCGCCACCCGCTTCATCATGTCCGAAAGTATATCCAATTCTGACTCAACGACCGCCAAATAGATCTCATCCTTGCTTTTGAAATAGGTATAGAGAGTTCTCCTACCTTTTTTGGAAGCGAGGGCAATATCATTCATTGTGGTATTCTCCACTCCCATCTTTGCAAACAACTGACGGGCGACATCTACTAATCTGGCTTTTGTTTTTGATACGGTCATAGGTTATAAATTGCACATTGCTGAATAATTTGAGCAAAAGTAATTCTTTTCTTTCTACCACACAAGAAAAATACGAGATTATTAACAATTGTATATTAATATATGCGAATAAAAATATTCTATTATACCTTATTCATTATCAATACAATAAAGTATAATCGATCTTTTTTTAGAAAAATAATCAAGAAATAATTTGCTTATTAAATCAAAAGCTGTACCTTTGCACTCACAAAACATCGCGGAGTGGAGCAGTTGGTAGCTCGTTGGGC
>OGUP01000642.1_pt1 | contig 22069 bp, 23 predicted proteins | sample 1553661 | NCBI WGS metagenome assembly OGUP01 (sample SAMEA2580026, study PRJEB22360) | human gut metagenome | biome: human gut; feature: human-associated habitat; material: faeces | place: Denmark | collected 2008/2010
TTGGTTCCAGGATGCGCTTCTCTGATTGCCTTTCCGGCAGACAGGCCGTCATGGTTATGGAAGGTCTGCACATCCATCAGAACCAGATCGATGACAGAATAATTGCAGATCTTTACGGCTTCATGGGCATCTGAAATAGTATCTACGAGCTTTAAATCCGGATCCTGTAAAATAATAAACTCGAAATATTTCTGCATGATCTTCTGATCTTCTACAATGAGTATGCGTGCCATAGAATCATTTCCTTCCAAAATTGAATTAGTATTCTTCATCAAACAGAGGTAAATTCAGCAACAGATAAAAAGCAGGTTCGAAAAAAGTGTTCATAGAGCCACCCTCTGCTTCAACTGCTTTTCGCAGAGCAGACAGTCCACCACCCTCTTTGGCATCCTTTGACGGCAATTCACCATCATTGGTGATCTGAATCTGATATTCGTTGCGTTTCCTTTTCATAATAACAAAAACAGTATTTCCATGTGCATGTCGGGCACAGTTTGTTACGCATTCACGAATAGCGCGATCTGTAAGGCACCGGTATGCGGGAGTATCTGGATAGCTGCCCTGGATCTGAATGGAAATACCAAGTTCTTCTGCATGTCTTTCGGTATCTTCATATTGGTTTTCTTTATTAGCGACGGTTGTATTGGTAAGGATATAAACCTGTTGCTTTAAAGTTTCCAACTGTTCCTTCATATTTTCTGGTGATTCTTTGTCTCCTAAGATTTTTCGTATAGAGAGAAGGCTCCTTCCGAAGTTATCATGTACCTGCATTTTCATGGACAGAGTTTCCTGTTCGCGTATTTCATCACCGATTCGTTCATACATTTCTTCCAGCTTTTGATTTAGTTTTGCCAGTTTTTCATTGTTCCTCTTAATCTCTTCACTGTTGTAATATATTTCGGAAACATCGAGTGCGACAGTTTGTACATAGCCTTTCAGTGAGGGTTCTGTAAGGTGATATTCCTGAAACATCCAGACGGAACCATCCTGAAAATAGAATACATTGTTATCAGAGTTTAATTTGATTACATTATCCTGTACTGGCTCGGAATTTATGGCATAACGGAAAGAATCAAAATTCTGAAGATAATTACCGGTAAGCATTTTGCACAGCTCCTGCATTTTTGTGTTGCTTAAGATAATACGCCCTAGAGAATCTGAGAAGCAGACACCGCAGGGAACATTGTTTACCGCTTCATAAACAGACCAGGGAGACAATGTATTATGGTATTCCTTAAGTTCTTTGCAAATTGCCAGAATAAGATAAACAGTCAGCAGAACAATTATGATCACCAATGCATATGCCGGAAATGAATAAAAGATAGGTTTATGCGGAGGTTTATCCAGTCTGTGTCGATGGTCATTCAAAAGTCCGGCCATAATAAGAAAAGAAATGATCAGCCATGATGCGGAAACAGCTATCTTCCATTTTTCAACAGCACGCATAATTCTTGAAAATAGTAGGATAAATTCAAGAATCAGACATATTTCCATAAGGATCATAAGAACATTTTGTAATTTTATGGTATCATTTATGAGAGCGGACATCGAATAAACCATTCCTGTTCCTCCTCCTGCTGTATTAAAAGTTCAGGTCGTTCTTTCAGAAAATTATGAATATCTGTTGAACTCATAACATGGACAGAAATCTGTAGTTTTTCGTCAATCTGGGTTACATGGAAAAAGACTGAATTTATAACATCAAAAAGCTGTTCAATCAGCCATTCAAAAAAGTCATAGCAGTTCAGAATATCATCTGCTTGAAGCTGCTTTTCTTTATCCTGTACATAATAAGCTGCACGGATCCTGCATAGTTTCAGATTTTCGCAGGATTCTGCAAGACTCTGCTTCAGATCGGCCATAGTAAGAGAATCTCCTTGTGAACTGTATCTGGTAAGTACAAGATTTTTTCTTCTTTTCAAATAGGTTCCTACGACTACAATCTTACTCAGGAGCATATCATATTCTTCTCTGGATTCAGTTTGTTCAAGCTTTTTCATATATGAGGAAAGCAGCTCATACTGTTTGTATGTCTGATCCTGAATCATATTTAAAAGTCGGTTCTGTTCTTCTAGTTTTTTTCTCGCAGCTTCTTTTTGATAAGTCATCTGTAAAAGCTGGTTTCGTTCGGTTAATTCTTCCTGCTGTTCTTCAATATCCTGGTACTGATCCAGAAGTACAGAAATATCTTCTGTCCAGAATAAATGCCCGCCTTTAACAGGAATATGTTTGATCAAAACTCCATTCTCTTGTATTGAAGAATTGGCAATCACACATTCACGCAATTCCTCGGTAAGTTTTGGAAAGTTTCCGGAATAATAATATCGATGAAAAGTGTTATCTGTAATCTCTGCATCCAGACTGCCATTTGACTGGAATAATTCAAAGTAGCGGCTGTTGGTAGGAATCAGACCACAAAAGATGCAGCTTTGGAAGATGGCGGCTATACAAAGACAGCAGATTGCAGTCAGATCGCCCGCAATGGTGTTGATTATAGGTACTCGGAGAATATTTGCAATGTTCCATGCCAGAAGTATAATGCCAGGTATTACCGGAAGCCAGAAACGTTTTTTACCTGCAATTCTGCTTTTGCGAACAAGAATTATGTCCATAGCAATGAGACAAAATATAATCCATCCCTGTATTACAAAAAAGAGAAATCCATAGCTGTAATTTTTGTCTGAATAAGGTGGATTCAGATAAAAATGAAAGACCTGCTGATGCAGATCATTTGTAAATACGGATATGATCAGCAACATAGCCGAGAATAGTAAGAAGATACTTCTCTTTTTTACTTTGTCATGTTCTTCTTCCAAAAGAAAGGAAGCATTTAAACCTAAAGTGGGAATCAGGATCATTGGAAAATAATACAGATACCAACAAATGTGTGTGCTAAGAGGATCCTGAAAAATATGGTATTTTACAGTGCGCAGAAAAAACCAGAATACCATTAAACAGCCAATGACCGTCAGGCACTGACGCATTCTTTTATATACAACATGTTTGTTCAGATAAATGACCCATGCACAATACATTCCAAGATAAATACTGGTACGGCTCTGATCAACTAAAGCTTGTATTAAAGAATTATTGGTGTGAATTAGCCTGCATGTATACGCTGTCAAAAAGCATAATATAACAATTGTATATGATAAAAACCTTTTCTTATGATATGGCATTACGATCCCTTTCCAGAAAAAAGTATCTAAAGTATGCAGGTTACCGGTCGGATATTGAGCGGTAACCTGTTAACTACATTATACTATAATGCCTGAATATTGAGCAATGACAAAGTTTTTCGGATTTGCTATCCGTTGTCAGAATTTGCCGCTGGCTCCGCCGTGGGAACGGCCGGAAGAACTTGTATGTGATGAGCTTCCGCCAGAGGAACTGGAAGAACTGTCTTTTTCATTTCTAATAGTTCTTTGAGTGACAATCCTGTTGACAAAACTGTCAGTAGATCTTCGAAGCGACATGGAACCTTTACGCTCATAAGCTTCTGCGGATTCCTGTTTTTTTACAGATTTAAGATTCTTTGATTTTGATTTAACGAGTCCAAAAGAAATCAGAAAAGCGACAACTAAATCGGCAACGAGCCAGAATGGATGAACCTTCCCTTTTGAAGGCATATTGTCAACGTCATATGGTTCTCCGGTTGCTGCCTGTCTCAGAAAATCATCACACTGGTCTGCAAAACAATTGAACGCATCTGCATAGTTTCCGCTGGAAAGCTTGCTCTGGAATTGACCGCTGATGAATTCAAGACCAGCATCTGTAAAAGCTACAGTATGACTATATCCATAAGTAGAGATTGCCCATTCTCTTTCGCCCATGCTGATCAGAAGAAGCAGACCATCATCGTTTTCTCCATATCCGTAGCCATTGTAATCATAGTAGTCATCAGCATATGCTTCGGCTGTTTTACCTTCCAGAGAGTTGACGGTAACGATGCCGACCTCATTTTCATATTTCTGGCTGATATCTTCAAGTTTATTTAATAGTGCATTGCTCTCTTCTTCGGTTAAAAGACCGGCTTCATCCACAAGAAGTGGTTTCTGACGTTCTTCCGGAATTGCAGGATTCTCAGTAGGTACTGCAGACTCTTCGGAAGTCACTGCAGAAACCTCAGAATCTGTTTCCGGGCTTTCAGAAGCCATTACCGGAAGTACCAGCATAAATATACAGAGAAGAGAAAGCAGGCAGCCCCATATTTTCTTTTTTATCTTCATATTATCTGTTCCTTCCTGCTACATTAAAAATAAACATTTCAGACCGTACAGCACTCCCCAGATAAGGACGGTGCGAATTCCTACGGATTTCCAGAATTTTGATTTGTCAATCGGAAGATCTCCAACCATTTTTCCGGTCTGACCGTTCATAGCAAATGTGAATTTCTGACCGTGCCAGGTGGTGTTTAAAAGCCATACCGGATACATGGCATACCAGTAACTGGCATTATGAATCTGTACATTACTGTCTTTAACTGAGGCACCACCGTTATAACCTCTGACGGTTTTACGAAAAGCTCTCTCAGTACATACACGAATTCTGTCACGGGCTCTGTCTATACGTTCATCTACGTTGACATCATAACGGTCAGCCAGGTAACCTGCCAGATAAGCCTGCTGAAACGGTACTGCTTCCTGGAAATTATATGGTTCAATGGCTTCCATCAGTGTATCATCCATTTTTCTGGAACCATCTGCGGGAACATGATCGAAGCTGAGGCTACCTTCGCGATAGACACTATAGATTTCACGTGTTGTATATTCCGTATCACCAGATGTATGAGAGTGGACTTTTTCTGCCTCATATGTAATCTGAGCATCTGCATCTACATCAAACAGCCAAAATGGGATATATACGCCTTTGATTTCGTCCACATGGTTTTCTTTCTTGAATACTTTGGGAAGATATTTTTTACCTTTCAGATGCTTATAATAGTTTTCTTTGGCAGCTTTTTTATCCAGTTTAAATGGGATGATATAATCTGGTTTCAGATCACCTGAAAACTGACCTTTCATAGTTATTTTATTATTGCAGAACGGACAGGTCGTTGCTCCTGTTGTTTCCTCAGCTACGATCTCACTTCCACAGGACTGGCAGCTGTAGACGCGCATGCCGTTCAGTTCATCATTCTGCCACTGACTGGTGCTCATTGAGTACCAGTTGTCGTTTGAAATTGATTTTCCGGTCGTCTGTGTATCTTCGGATTTCTGCGTGCGCTGAAACTCTTCGACCGTCATTTCCGTATCGCAGTATGGACATTTCATGTGCTGAGATTTAGAATCAAATACCATCGAGGCATTACAGGATGGACACTTATATTCTATTACATCAGACATATTCCGTATTCCTCCTTTTAATTCAGTAGCATTAATTCAGTATCACGGTTTTGGTGATCCACAGTATTCACAGAAAGCACCTGTGTTTGTGGCACCGCAGGCGCATACCCAGGTATCACCAGAAGTCTGCTGTGGTGCATTCTGATTCATCATAGTACCATGTTGTGGCGCATTTTGATTCATCATATTGCCCTGCTGCGGGTAGCCCTGGTTCATCACATTGCTCTGCTGCGGGTAGCCCTGGTTCATCATGCCGCCCTGCTGCGGATAGCCCTGGTTCATCATGCTGCCCTGCTGCGGATAGCCCTGGTTCATCATGCCGCCCTGCTGTGGGTAACCCTGATTCATCATGCCGCCCTGCTGCGGATAGCCCTGATTCATCATGCCGTTGCCATAAATTGGTGCTGGTGCCGGTGCACCGGTAAGTGCGGTGATGATCTGACTTGCAAGCTGTTCATACTTCATCATCTTAGCGCGTTCATGATCTCTGACTGAGAAAGTATTAAGTTTAAAATCCATATCATCAAACCAAGATGTATTCACGCCAAGTTTTATCTTGTAATCATAAGAATAGTTGTATCTTGGTGGCACATAAGATCTGGATTCACCATCCTGATCTTTGTATTCTTCTTCTACTCGCTGTTCATCGATGTCTAAACGACAGGAGGTTATTGCAGACAGAGGTACGATATCCGGATTATCCTGTTCGCTCATATTAAATGCTACGGCGAACAATCCTTTGTTATCGTCGATAAACACATGATATCTGTCTGCAGAAAATTCACGAGTGATACTGAAACTGCGAACAGCATTTTTGTTTTTTTCTCTGTATTCCAGCTGTCTTTTGATATCTTCTACGGTGCTGTGGCGTCTTTCTTCAAACCAAGGAGAAAGCTTGCTGGCACAGTTCTTACACAGATTTCCATCGTCCAGTTTGCGGTTTCCTAAAAGTCCAATTTTTTCACCGCAGATATCACAGTTCTTTTTATCAAATAATCCCATTATTTAAACCTCCTTCAAAGAGTAAGAGAATTTATGTTATTTTTTCTCCAATTTGTCAAAGAATACTTTTACAGTCCAATCCATGGAATCTTCACTGTCTTCACCGTCTGCAGCTTCTTCTGTTTCTTCTGGATCATCCATACTGTCAGCAGATGTGAAACATAATTTGCCATCGTCAAGAAGATATAATCTCATGGTATCTGTATCGAATAATGAATAGTCTTCGGTGTCTTCTTCGGTTTTTTCTTCTGTTGATTTTAATACTAGGGCATTTGTGTCCAGATCGCCTTCAAGCTCAGTGGTGGTTTCCGTTCCGCTTTCAATTGTTACAAGTGTTGCTTTACCGCCATCGATTGTAAGATTAAACTGCATATCAAAGAGTGTTCCGGTTGGAACCTGCATTCCAAACGCAGACATTATGGAACTGCTCCATTCACCATCAAAATCTTCAAGTTTGGTGTCTGTGAGTGCTTTTCCAGGTTCATAAGGTTTATATTCTTCTTTTTCCTGTCCAAGAGTTACGGTCATTCCATCCATGCTGATTGTGATTTTTCCATCTTCATAGGTGCCTTCCATAACTTCATCATCTGAGGTTATGATAATGTTATCTCCGTCAATCTTCCATTCAAAATCATTAACGTCTGCTTCTTCTGATTCGGAAGATGTTGTTACTTTACCTTTGCCGTCTTCACTGATTTCCATTGACATTTCCATCATGATTGCATTTGGATGAAATTCATTCATACCGTCCATAGAAAGACTGTTTGCGTACCATGTACCAACTACATCTTTGTTGTCTAATGCGTAAACATTTGTACAAACAAGACCTGCCATCATAATTCCTAACGCACCCGCTGTAAAGATTTTCATTTTTTTACTCATACCTGATTCTCCTTTCATCTTTGGAATAAACTATTGATAGAATCCCATTTTGACTTGTCAGATTTTTCTGCGAATACTATCTGTAATTATTATTATACGGATATATTTCAGATAATCACTAACACTTCTGCTAGTGATTTCAAAAAAATGAAAATATCAGGAAAATTGATATAAAAAAGAGGTGATTTCCCGTTGTGGGCTATCACCTCTGTGAGTTTTATTTATGATTTGCAGCTGTCCGTTGCAGCCATTCTGCTGACTTCCGGATTACCATCCAGATGCTGCATATTTAAGGTCTTTCTTTTTAGTCTTTCCTGTTCGGATTGTTTCAGGATAAAATCTTTAATTTCTTTGGCATTTTTTATGTGCTGTAATTTAAGATCAGGATCCGTTACATCTCCAGTGAAGCAGTGAATGGTACCGATACCAAGGATTCGTTCCATCAGAGTGGTTTCCAGACGGACATCGATTACCTTGTACATGTAACAGTCATTCTCCACTTTGTTGAGCAAACCGGAATCGATTGATATGAATTCATCCGTTACGGTATAAGTAGTGAAGGTCCATGGCAGACCAAGAAACATAGAACGCTTTTTCTCTTTGTAAGTCATAACGCAATTCTCCTTTCAACTTGTATTTTCTTTTTCATAAGAGCCTCCTTGTTTTATACAGAAATGCAATATCTACAATCTATATAGAAGTATATCACAAATTCTTTGAACTTGGGTATATCAGCTTGATTTTTCTTTTGTTTTGTAAAAAAAATAACGACATTGTATATCACGTTTGTAACATACAATGTCGTTATCTTTATTACATATTATTTATTATTTTAATAGTTCTCCATCAATATATCGTGCACGGATATTTCGATCATCTCCAGTATAGCAGAATCTTTCAAGCTTCTCCTGTGCGGTAATCTTGGTCCATGGATCTTCCATATTGTCGATCACAAGGGCATTAAATGCATAGCCTGTTTCAAAAGAACCAACCTTGCCAAATACACTTCCAGCTTCCTTTGTAGCATGATAAAAGGCCTGTGTAATAGTGATGGTCTTGCTCTCATTTGGTTCGTAGAATTCTTTTAACTTAGAAAGCTGCACGGCTCTTGCTACCTGACGATAAATGGCGAGGCCATGGCCCCCTGCAAGATCAGAACCAATGGCAATCTTCAGATCTTCAGAAGCCATCTGCTGCAAAGGCATAATACCGGCAATAATGTTTACTGTCGCATCTGGACAGTGTACAGAAATGCTGCCATGTTTTTTCATGATACGTTTATCTTCTTCAGATGGGAAAATTACATGGGCAAAAATTGAAGGGCCATGATCCATCAACCCTGCACGTTCATATATTTCTGCATCAGAGCCGTATCCTGGGAACAGTTTCAAGGCTTCCTGAGCTTCCCAGATGGATTCAACCAGATGAGTATGTACACCACAGTGATATTTCTCAGCCAGCTTTCCAAGACCAGTGATCAGTTTTTCACTGCAGGTTGGAGCAAAACGAGGTGCCAGGATGGTTTTTACTTTCTTGCTTCCCTCATGTGCTGCCAGATATTTTTCGGTCTCGTTCAGAGATTCTTCTGTAGTCTCAATAAGAAACTCAGGAGAATTACAGTCCATGTTTACTTTTCCAACATAACCGTACATTCCTTTTTCTTCCATTTTATCGAAGAGATAATTAGTTGCATCACGATGAATGGTAGCAAACACATTTGCATGAAAAGTACCATGGAGAATCATCTCATCTACAAAAGCGTCATAGCAGTTTTTGGCATACTTCATACTCTGAAAACGGGATTCCTGCGGAAATGTATAATGATTCAGCCAGTCAGAAAGCAGACAATCCATACCGATTCCACGCTGTACATACTGAGCACCATGTACATGAAGATCGGAAAATGCCGGAATGATCAGCTTATCACCATAATCAACTACTTCCACACCATTATATGTTTCCGGGATTTTTTCACAAATCTGGGAAACCACACCATCTTCTACTATAATATAGCTGTTTTCATGAATTTCCATCCGGTCTGCAGCCGGTGTAAATAAAATATCTCCATGATAAATTTTTACTGCCATTATTATTCCTGCCTTCCTATATAAATCAAAACATTTAATGTGTATCTGTAATTCTTACTTCAATTCTAGTGGCATAATTTTCATTATTCTGTTCCACAAACTGATCAATGATATTTACTGCAAGAATGCCATCTTCAAGATCCAGATTTTGGCCCCATTCTCTGATTCTCTTGAAACTATCCTGAATCTGCTCATAAGCACCCTTGTGGTAACCTACCACATAGGTACCTGCTGGAATTTTATGAATATCTACATTTTCTTCTGGAATTTCATCTGTCAGAAGTGCTCCAAATTCTTTTTTAGTTCCCTCATAAAAAACAAGCGTTGGATAAAAATAGAAGGATTCTCCTGCATAAATCTCTGTTTCCGTTCCAATAGAAATATATTTTCGCTCCGGGTATTCCACTATGCGAAAGCCTTCATAATCAATTTCATCTTTGGAGTCTTCAATAAACTGGATTTTTCGTAAAATTGCGTGATCGATCCGCATCATTTCTTCCCATTGTTCGTGGATAGCTGCAGAACGTTCTTTAAGACGCTGCAATGCTTCGTCAGGATCTTTGGTGTCCTGAAAATCCCGGACTGCTTCAATAGAATATCCAAGTTTACGCATATAGCGGATAGATGCCAGCTTGTATGTCTGGTCAAAACGATATTTTCGATAGCCATTGTTTGGATCACGATAGCTTGGTTTTAGGATCCCGATTTTATCATAATAATGCAGTGTCTGTACCTTTAATCCAAATAAAGTTGCCAGTTCATTTACGTTCAGATATTCTTTATTTCCCATATTAAGCTCCTATCTAGCCCCTTTTATATAAGGTTTGCTTAATGCTTCTGGTTCACTGCTCTTTCCTGCAGCTCCAAGCATTGCGATCAGAGTGAGGGCATATGGTAAAATGGCCAGCAGAAATGGAGAAATGGAAACACCAATAGTCTGAAGACGAATCTGTAATGCATTAGCTGCACCGAACAAAAGAGCTGCTCCAAACATTCCAAAAGGTGTATAGCGTCCAAGGATTACAGTTGCAAGTGCAATATAGCCACGGCCTGAGATCATGTTCTCTGTAAATACACCAAGCTGAACTAACACAAGGTATGCACCACCAATTCCTCCAAGAAGACCGTTAAATACCATAACGATCCAGCGGTATTTTTTTACCGGAATTCCAGCAGATTCTGCAGCCTGTGGATGTTCTCCTACTGCTGCGAATGCCAGTCCAGGATTTGTTTTTTTATAAAAGATCCAGGTAAAGATTAAAAGTATATAAATTAGATATGTCAGAAAATCACAGTTAAAAAATGCTTCGCCAACTAAAGGGATTTTAGATAATCCTGGAATTGCAATATTGGGAAAGGTCTCTATCTGCTGATATCCCTGTCCGTCTGACATCAGTTTAAATAAAAAACTTGTTACACCAAGCATAAGCATGTTGATCGCAAGGCCTGAAACAGATTGATTCTGGACCAAAGTAATTGATAAAAGACCATGAAGCAGACTGACAACAAGTCCGCCAAGCATACCGGCAAGAAGTCCCACAAACAGATTTCCAGAATACCATGCTCCGGCAAAGGAAAAGAAGGCGCCACTAAGCATTACACCTTCCATGCCAATATTCAGGATACCGGATTTTTCAGCAATGGTTTCTCCAATTCCACCATACATAAGGGGCACTGCCAGACGAACAGCAGCTGCCAGAAATGCGGTCATAAAGCTTAAAGTAAAAATCTGTTGAAGCATTATGCATTTCCTCCTTTTTTCACTTTAGACTGTTTCTTTTTGAAATGAAACAGCTCTCTTCCAAGAATCAATACTACAACCAAACCAATCAAAATATTGACAATTGCAGAAGGAACGCCCAGCTGTCTCTGCATGGAACCTGCACCAACCTGCATTGCTGCATAAAAAATAGCTACGAATAATACCCCCAATGGATTGTTAAATGCTACAAGTGCAACTAGAACTGCTGTATATCCACAGTTTGATGAAATTCCTTCCAGGAGTTTTTTCTGAATCGCGAGGACTTCAATTCCACCTGCTGCTGCAGCAAGTCCGCCGCTTAAAAACGCTGAGAGAACAATGTTTTTCATAACAGAAATACCATTGCAGGCGCTTCCTCTTTTGTTCAGACCGACAGCTTTTAACTCATAACCCATGGTTGTTTTTTCAAGGAAAAACCATACTACAATCACACAAACAATGGCAATCAGTATTCCTACATGAAAACGAGTTGCCGGAATCAGATTTCCGAGCTGTACGCTCTTATCGATTTTAGCTGACTGAGGAACATTTCCTTCCGGATCCATTAGAAAAGAGCGAACTGCGTAGCCAAGAAAATTAATGGCAATGTAATTCATCATAATCGTAACAATGATTTCTGAAATATTGAATTTGGCCTTGCAGATTGCAGCCAGCAGTGCCCAGACACCACCAGCCAGAAAACCGACTACCAGGGCTGCAATGATTCTTGGAATTCCAGGAAGAGCGTTCCAATTCAGTGCTACGATCGTAGTCGCCATAGCTCCTACATAGAACTGGCCTTCTGCACCAATGTTAAAGAATCCAGTGCGGTAAGCCACAGCACAGCCTAGACCAGTAAGAATCAATGGACATGCTTTTACAAAAATTTCTGCAAAAGCTGCCGGTGTTCCAAAAATCCCGCGGAAGAAAAGACTATAGGCTTCGGCAGGATCAGCACCACAGGCCATGATAAGAATGGTACCAGTCACAATAGTGATCAGGAGAATCAGAAGTGTATCAGCAAGTCCTCGTATTCTTTTTTCTTTCTCCATCATCTAGCCTCCTCTTCTTTAATTCCACCCATGAGAAGACCAATTTTCTGTACGGTTGCTTCTTCTCTGCTTAAAATTCCAACAATCTTTCCACCAAAGAGCACAGCAATTCTATCGCTTAATGCCATGATTTCCTCCAGGTCTGCAGAAATCAGCATAACGCCTTTTCCTGCATTTCTCTGTTCAGTCAGCTGCTGACGGACAAATTCAGTCGCACCAATATCAAGACCTCTGGTTGGCTGGCTTGCTATGATTACTTTAGCATGATCATGCAATTCTCTTGCAATAATCAGTTTCTGCTGGTTTCCCCCAGACAATAGTTTTACAGGCGTGTCAATCCCCGATTTACCAGAAGCACGCACATGGTACTGCTGCATTTTTCCTGCTGCGTTTTTTCGGATAGCAGACATATTTACCAGAGAATGACGAGCAAATGGAGATTTCTTATATTCACGTAAAATAAGATTCTCTGTAATACTCATTCCTGTGATCAGACTATCCTGTAGTCTGTCTTCTGAAATATAAGAAACACCTGCTTCATATCGCCCGCGAATACCCTCGCCTGCCAGATTAGTGCCATCCAGAAGAATTTCTCCGGAACCTGTTTTCTGAATTCCTGTAATTACTTCAGCCAGTTCTTTCTGACCGTTTCCTTCTACGCCAGCAATACCAAGGATCTCTCCTTTATGGATAGTAAGACTGATATCATCCAGCTTATGACGGCTGTGTTTTCGGTGGCAGTTGGATACATGTTTCAGCTCCAGCATTACCTCATTTTTGGGAGATCCTTCTATATGATAGTCTTCCGAAAGCTCACGCCCGATCATATAGGCAGATAATTCTTCAGGGTTCGTATCTTTTGTAGTCAGATCAGCAACCTGTTTTCCATCACGAAGAATGGTGACCTTATCACTGATTGCCATAATCTCACTCATTCGATGAGTGATGATAATGATTCCATATCCCTCTTTTTTAAGATTACGCAGAACTTCAAAAAAATGAGTAGTCTCCTGTGGTGTAAGAACACCTGTAGGTTCGTCCAGAATCAGAAGTTCTACATTCCTGTACAAAGCTTTTAGAATCTCGACACGCTGCTGTTCTCCAACGGACAGATCGCTGATCAAAGCATCTGGATTTACATGTAATCCGTATTTTTCAGCCAGATCTGTTAGTTTTTTTCTCGCAGCTGCTCTGTCAAGGAAAAAGGAATTGCCCTTCAGATTTAATATGATATTATCCAGAACGGTCATTTTATTTACAAGAGAAAAGTGCTGCTGAACCATTCCGACACCCGCTTCGATTGCTTCCTTAGGTGAAGCAAAATCTGCAGGTTTGTCTTTCCAAAGGATTTCTCCGCTATCTGCAGTGTAAAGACCGAAAATAATATTTACAAGCGTAGTCTTTCCAGCACCGTTTTCGCCAAGAAGGGCATGAATTTCACCCTTTTCTACAGATAGGTTAATATTCTCGTTTGCATATACCCCGGAAAATGATTTACAAATATGTTTCAATTGAAGAAGGGACATGGCTTTCTCCTTTATGTCAAATTAGTTAATGATTAATCTGTAACTGTAAGGGTACTGAATAGTTACATTAATCTCTTAATGTGTAATCACGTTCAACCTCAAGTTCGCCGGAAACGATTTTGTCAATTGCATCCTGTGCAGTTGCTTTTACTTCATCTGTAAGATTATCAGAAAGAAGAACTTCTACTGCTCCGTCTGCCATACCGAGGTTGTAAACATCTCCTTCAAAACTATCGTCAACAACACTTTCAATAGCTTTATCAATTACAACGTCAAGGTTATAGATTGCAGAGTCAAGAATGTTCTCAGGTGCTAAAGAACTCTGATCATAGGAGTCGCCCTGGCACCAGATGTCTGCATCAACAGCTGCAGCAATTGCACCATTTCCACATGCATTTGCACAGTGTTTGATTACATCTACGCCATTTTCAATCATTGCTTTTGCAGCTTCCTGTGCAAGCTGTGTATCAACAAAGGAGTTGGTCCATGCTGTCTGAACTTCAATATCTGGATTTACGGATTTTGCACCATCTTCATATCCGTTTACGATCTTCACAAGGGAATCACCCTGGATTGGTCCGATTGCACCGAGTTTGTCGGATTTTGTCATAGATGCGGCAATGATTCCTTCTACATAAGCAGTCTGTTCACATGCCATTACATAAGATGCAACATTGTCAGAAGAAGCGTCAGATTCTGTACAGATAAATTTTGTAGCTGGATAAGTCTCTGCAACTTCCAGTGCAGGATCACCAAATTCGTATCCATGGCCAATTACTACATCATATCCTGCGCTTGCATAATCAGCAAAAGCAGCAGAAATGTCAGCAGCTTCCAGATTTTCTGTATAAGCAAGTTCACATCCGTATTTATCACAGGCTTTCTGAGCACCTTCATATGCGGTCTGGTTCCAACCCTGATCATTTGCAGCACCTGACATCAGAAGTGCAACTTTCAGTCCTTTTCCTTTTGCTGCATGAACCGGCTGTGCACATACACCATTCATCATAGATACTGTCATTGCCATTGCTAATCCCATAACCACTAATTTTTTCATCTTAATCCTCCTTGATAAGATCCTGTTATCATTTATTTTTTATCTCAAACCCTATAGTTAATACAAGGTTTTGAATAAGTCCTCTACATAGTAAACTATATAGTAACTATAGGGTCAAGAACTTTTTTTAAATTAATAAAAAAAGGCGGTATTCCTAAGAATACCACCCTAATGATACGTTTGTTGTATAAAGATTGTAAAATGGATTAATGTTTTTAATTATCTTCAATTCAGCACACGATTGATCTGGCGAAAATCCTTCAGTGCCTGGCGACCAATCTTGAAGATCTTTTTCATATTGATCGAGTTGATACCGCCCTGTCTTGGACGGAAAGTGATTGGCAGATATTTGACGCGGCATCCCTTTTTTGCATAGATTACTGACAAGACCACATTGGACAGATTAAAATCATTAGGGATCAGGTCAATATATCTGCGTAGAGTATCTGCCTTCATCAGACGGAATGGCGTGTTGGCATCTTTGACGGAAACACCGAAACAGATACGAATCACAAGGCGTAGAATACGAGTAACAAAGATACGACTGCCGCCATCCTGACGGTTGTTTCGCCACCCAATGACCATATCCCATGCTTCCCTCTGATCCCAAAACTGTTCAAATTCAGAGGGAAGTGTCTGACCATCTGAATCAGTCTGAAAAACAAAATCTGCACCATGATCAAGTGCATAATGATATCCATATAAAACAGTTGCACCATGTCCACTGTTTGTTTTCGTGATAGGGCTGAACAAAGGGTGTTCTTTTGCATATTCCTGCATGATTATGTATGTATCATCCTTGCTTCCGTCATCAATCACAACCAGGCGGGATTCACCGTTTCCGGAATGCGCCTGAATGACAGGATACCAGTCATCAAGTACTTGTCGGATATTTTCTCGTTCGTTATATGCCGGTATGATTATAAAAAGTCTATCTGTCTTTGTTTCCAAGATAATTCTCCTGTGGGATATTCTGCAGACATGGTTTATCTTCTGGCAAGTTCAGCGGTGATTTCCTCCCAGGTAACACCCTTTTCGACCATCAGAACCATGGCATGATACAGAAAATCCGAAATTTCATATTTGATTTCTTCTTTGTCAGGATTTTTTGCCGCTATAATAATTTCTGCACATTCTTCTCCGACCTTTTTCAGAATCTTATCAATACCTTTGTCGAAAAGATAATTTGTATAAGAGCCTTCTTTAGGATGAATTTTATGGTCTGCGATCATATCATACACATCCTGAAAGATATGAAGTGGGTTTGTATCGTTATACTCTTTCTGAACCAGAGGTTTAAAGAAGCAGCTGCGGCTGCCAGTGGGGCAAGCTGCTCCCATCTGATCGACTTTAGCGAGGATTGTATCATTGTCGCAGTCCAGCGCAAGTGATTTTACATACTGAAAGTGACCGGAAGTAAGACCCTTGAGCCAGAGTTCCTGACGACTGCGGCTCCAGTAAGTCATTTTACCAGTTTTCAGAGTATTTTGGAAGGCCTCTTCATTCATATATGCTACCATAAGTACCTGGTCGTTTTTGTAATCCTGAACTACCACCGGAATCAATCCGTCATTGTTGAGTTTGAAATCAGACCAACTGATAGCACTTTCGAAAGTAATGACCGGAATTCCGGAAGCTTTGCAGTCTTCTTTGAAATTAATAAGTTTCACCTCAAGAGAACTGATATAAGCACCGCTTAAAGCATGTACAGATTCTTTTTTGAGAAGATCTTTCAGGGCATCTGTTTTACTCTCTTCTGTATGAAGAATAACCTTCATATCAGAACTCGTAGCGATTTCGTCCTGAATCGTATCCAATGCAAGAATTTCATCTGCATACTTTTCAATCAGTTTTTGGTTATCTGCAAATTCTTCCATAGAAGAAATACTGATGACCATTTTTTCTTTACCGAAACGTTTGGATACTTCCTCAAGAAGTAAAATATTACTTTCTTTGGAAAAATTCAGAACAACTTTGGCACATCCGGCATAAAGAAGCTTTTTGACATCTTCCATGCGATTGATATTTCCAGCTACCATAACAGGAATTTCAGCAATCGCACAAATCTGTTTGATATTTGCAATAGCCTGATCATGCTCTTTATCTCCAGACGAAAAGTCAAAAACCAGTAGTTCATCTGCTCCGTTATCTCGGTAAAAACGCACAAGATCTTCTATATTTCCTTCTCCAAAGAGATTTCGTTGACCAAATCCGGTAACTGCCTTTCCTGATTGCAGATACAGGCATGGAATCAGTAGTTTATCTGCCATGTGTATTCCTCCTTATGCAAGACTTCCCTTGGTAGAGAGTACATCTGTAATGCGTGGATCATAGGAAACAGCCTGATCCAATGCTTTGGCAAAGCTTTTGAACATTGCTTCGGCAACATGATGGCTGTTGCCACCGGTAAGTACTTTGATATGCAGGTTCATGCCACAGGAATAAGAAATAGCATAGAAAAACTCTTTTACCATTTCAGTGGACATATCTCCGATCTTTTCGGAAGTAAACTCTGCATCCCATGAAAAATATGGCCGGCCGGAAAGGTCGATTGCACAGAGTACAAGAACTTCATCCATTGGGAGGATACAGCTTCCGTAGCGGCGGATTCCTTTCTTGTCTCCAATTGCTTCTTTGATCGCAGTACCAAGGACAATACCGGTATCTTCAATTGTATGATGGTCATCTACCTCCAGATCGCCATGGACACGAACGCAGAGATCAAAAAGGCCATGTCTTGTAAAACCGTCAAGCATATGGTTAAAGAAACCGACGCCGGTTTCAATATCAGAATAACCAGTTCCATCCAGAGTCAGTTTGAGTTTGATCTCTGTTTCTTTTGTATTACGTTCTACAGATGCTTCTCTTGCCATATCTGTTTCCTCCTACTGTTCTTCGTCTTCAAAACGGACAGCAATAGAGTTGGCATGTGCAGTCAGCTGTTCTGAAGTTGCAAACTGTTCAATGTCTTTATGAATTTTACGCAGAGCTTCTCTCGAATAGTACACGATACTGGATTTTTTTACAAAATCATCAACAGAAAGTGCGGAGAAGAATTTTGCTGTTCCATTTGTCGGAAGAACATGGTTTGGCCCGGCAAAATAATCACCGAGTGGTTCAGAGCTGTTTTCACCGATAAAGATTGCTCCGGCATTTCTTACTTTCATCATTACTTCAAATGGGTTGGCAGTTACAATCTCCATATGTTCAGAAGCAATGGCGTTGGCTGCTTCAATGGCTTCATCCATGTCTTCTGCGATCAAAATATAACCAAAGTTATCGAGGGACTTCTGGATGATCTCTTTACGGGAAAGGACTTTGACAAAACCGTCAACTTCTTCGCTGACTTTTGCTGCAAGTTCCTTACTTGTCGTGATCAGGATGGCAGAAGCAAGCTCGTCATGTTCTGCCTGTGAAAGAAGGTCGGCAGCTACATATCTTGGATTGGCTGTTTCATCGGCAAGAACCAGAATCTCACTTGGGCCGGCAATGGAGTCAATGCTGACATAGCCATAGACCGCTTTTTTGGCAAGTGCTACAAAGATGTTTCCAGGTCCTACAATTTTGTCAACTTTTGGGATGCTTTCTGTACCGTAAGCAAGTGCACCGATTGCCTGTGCTCCGCCGACTTTGTAAATTTCATCTGCACCGGCTTCTTTGGCTGCAACCAGAGGGGATGGGGTTGCCTTTTTGATCGATGTTGGATGGATTGACTTTACCGTCTTTTCCCGGAGGAGTTGTCATAACGATCTGGTCTACTCCAGCTACTTTGGCAGGAACGATGTTCATCAGTACGGAAGAAGGATAAACAGCCTTTCCGCCCGGAACGTAAACACCAACACGTTCAAGTGCAGTTACTTTCTGTCCAAGCATGGTACCATTTGTTTCACTGGTGAACCAGCTGTTCTGGCGCTGTTTTTCGTGATAGCTTCTGATATTAACAAGTGCTTTGCGGATAACATCGATCAGAGCCGGATCGACTGCCTCATAAGCTTCTTTTATTTCTTCTTCAGTTACTTTGATCGTATCTGCACAGATCTCTGTTTTGTCGAACTCTTTTGTATAGGCAAAAAGAGCGGCATCTCCTTCGGTTTTTACTTTGTTCAGAATTTCGTCAACTGCTGCTTCAAATTTGCCATAGTTGTTTGGGCTTCGTTTCAGGAGATTTTCCAGAATATCTTTTGTACTTTCTTTTGTAAGTGCTACTGTACGCATTATGTTCATCCCTTCTGTTGGTTATTATTTACTGATCACATTTCTGAGATCACGGATCAGGTTACGGATTCGTTCATCTTCCATTTTCATGCTGACCTGATTTACGACCATTCTTGCAGAAAGCGGGCAGACTTCTTCAAGAACATTCAGACCGTTTTCACGCAAGGTGCTTCCGGTTTCAACAATATCTACGATCACTTCGGAAAGTCCGACGATCGGAGCCAGTTCGATGGAACCGTTCAGCTTAATGATCTCTACTGTCTGATGTTTCTTATTATAAAAATAGTCTTTGGCAATGTTTGGATATTTGGTTGCAACACGGATCAACTGGTTGTTCTGAAGCAGTTCACGGGCACTTTCCGGTCCACAGACACACATACGACATTTCCCGAATCCGAGGTCCATTACTTCATAAAGCTTACGTCCTTCTTCAAGAATGATATCCTTGCCAGTGACGCCGATATCGGCAGCACCGTATTCAACGTAAGTTGGTACATCAGGTCCTTTGGCGAGGAAAAAGCGCAATTTCAGATCTTCATTGACAAAGATCAGTTTGCGGGTATCTTTGTCACGCATTTCTTCGCAGGTGATTCCAATCTGTTCAAACATATCCAGCGTTTTCTGTGCAAGTCTTCCCTTCGTAAGGGCAACGGTAAGATATCTCATATCAGCAGTCCTCCTTTTCACGGCGAAGAGCTACAGCCGTTCCTTCATTTCTCAATTTCTGCGCTTCCAGAATGGCTTCGCGGCGATTAGCTTCTGTATAGGTAAGAATGACTGGTGATTTTTTCTCCGGAAGTGAAATCTTCTGTCTGGACAGAGCCATAAGGAGATTATCGACAGTGATGCCAAAACCAATGGAGGCAGCAGGTTTGCCGAAATGTTTCAGAAGATTGTTGTAACGTCCTCCTTTTACAACTGGTTCACCGGTTCCATAAGTATATGCCTGGAAAATGATTCCAGTATAATACTGAAATTTGCTGAGCATACCGAAATCAAAGCTGACATACTTTTCATATCCGTAAATTTTGAGAATTTCATAGATTTCTTCCAGCCGTTCTACCGCTTTGATTGCACAGATATTGTCTGTCAGACTGCGTGCTTTCTGAAGAACTTCAGAAGAACCAAACAGGTGTGGAAGTTCCAGAAAAGCTTTTTCCAGAGATTCCGGAAGATTCTGTTCCTTTACCAGATCCTCTACTGCAAAATAATTCTTCTGAGAGATCAAAGAACGAAGACGCTCTTCTGCCTCTTCTTCAAGATCTGCCTCCCGAAGAAGGGATTTGAAATAATCCACCTGCCCTACACTGACCTGAAATTCAGTAAGGCCTGAGGCCAGAAGGCTCTCGATCGTCATGGCAAGCAGTTCTGCATCTGCCTCCGGAGAATCATCTCCGATACGCTCAACGCCCATCTGCGTCGTTTCTTTGAGCCTTCCCTGATAGCTTGAGTTATTTACAAATGTATTTCCGGTGTAACACAGTGTCACTACCTGCTGATCCGGATTAAAATACGTCGCACATGCTCTGGATACAGACGGGGTAAAGTCCGGTCTCAATACCAGAGTGTTGCCTTCTCTGTCAAAAAATTTATACAGGTCTTTGGAGGGAACGGTTCCTACCTCACTGCTGAACACCTCAAAATATTCGATCCCCGGTGTTTCTATCTCTTCATATCCATAAGAATGGAATACTTTATAAATTTCCGCCTGCAGATGATGCTTCTGGCTGCACTCTCCATCATAGATGTCACGTACACCCTCCGGTGTATGAAAAATACGCTGCATAGTTTGTCCTCCTCGTGGGCAGCCATACGCTTTAGTATGCTACCATGCTACTCTGTAAAACACTAAAGATTATAGTTGATATTCTAAGGATTGTCAATCCCGCATTTTGAGATCCTGCTGAATCCCCTCCAGATAAGGAACCAGAAATCCGCCCTGCTTCGGCAGATAGAATTCCTCTTTGAGTTCTTCTCTTCGAAAACTCTTGCGCCCGCCATCTTCCATACGCTGCCAGAAGTTTTTGAGATCGCGGAACGGAAGATAATAAAAACGATCCGCGTGGCTGAAGAAAATAAGGAAGAAGGCAATTCCTCCCTGCTGCTCAAAGGCCTCCATAAACCCCACCTGATGAGGATGTATATTGCTCAGCGGAAAGGTATCCACACAGCATTCCTTTGCGTCAAAACAGACCGGGATGCCCTGAACCACTCCAATATAATCTACGGTACTTCTCTGCTCAAAATAGGCCAGTGTTATATGACGGTTTTCCTTATCCATCCGTACCGGAGTGATCGGTGTCGGTATTTTCTGTATCAGTGCCAGCTTCTTCTGAGCATACTGCTCGTTGGTACGATTAACAAGGTCTTCAAGGGTTGAACCTCGAAGACCTCTGCTGTTCCACGTTGCCATTTATTCCAGAACCTTGATGGACGGATAATATCTTACGATTGCTTTGCCGACAATTTCATCATAGGTCACAAACGTATTCTGCCAGAATCTGGAATCCTTGGAATGCTCTCGATTATCTCCAAGCATGAAATAGCTTCCCTCCGGCACAACATATGGACCATAATTTCCGGTTGGTGTTTCCGGTACATGACTGTTTGCTTCCTCATCTTCCACACCGTTGATAAAAACTTTGCCGTTCCTGATCTCAACAGTATCTCCCGGAAGACCGATCAGTCTTTTGATAAAGAGCTGGCTCTCATCATCCGGATATTTGAAGATGATGATATCATAACGCTCCGGATCTTTCATTTTTTTGGAAATATGTTTTCCAAAGAAATCGAAGTTGATGCCATATGCCATACGGAAACCAAAGATACGGTCTCCTGTCATGATTGTCTGTTCCATGGATTCAGACGGGATTTTTGCATTGATAAGAATCACATTGTTTACGACCAGGACTACCACGATTACGATGACGAACATCTTGACATAGTCCCAGACCTCATTCCAGATTTTCATAATAATTTCTCCTCTAACTTCTCTTCTTTTATGATGCGTTGAAACTGTGCCGGCAGTGGTGCCTCAAAACACTTTCCAGACAGATTTGAAAGCCTCCCATCCATCCCGTCCGGGAAACTCAGACGGAACGCATGAAGCAGCTGATGCTTTAACTGATATTTTTCTCTGCAGCGGCGATTAAAGCTCTCCTG
>OGUP01000651.1_pt1 | contig 21909 bp, 19 predicted proteins | sample 1553661 | NCBI WGS metagenome assembly OGUP01 (sample SAMEA2580026, study PRJEB22360) | human gut metagenome | biome: human gut; feature: human-associated habitat; material: faeces | place: Denmark | collected 2008/2010
CATTCTCTACCAGAACGAGGAATACGCACTGGTGGAGCAGGGAACCAGTTATGGACTTACCGTCTATGACCATATTGTTCTCAATGGGTCAGCGGTAGATGAAGATCAGATTATCTATTAGACGAGGAGTGACAGCTATGGTAGCAGAAAATTACAGATATGTTCTGAAAAAAGTGGAAGAGGCATGTGCACGCAGTGGAAGAGATCCTAAAGATGTATGTCTTGTTGCTGTCAGCAAGACAAAGCCGATTTCTTTAATTGAGGAGGCAATCGAAGCTGGTCAGGATACCTTCGGGGAAAACAAGGTTCAGGAAATGTGTGACAAAATGGAAGTGCTTCCAGGCAATATAAAATGGCATATGATTGGTCATCTGCAGCGAAACAAGGTAAAATATATCGCAGGAAAGGTTGAATTGATTCATTCTGTGGACAGTATTCGCCTGGCAAAGCAGATCTCAGATGAGGCACAAAAACAATCAATTGAGATTCCAGTGCTTTTAGAGGTTAATGTAGCAAGAGAGGAAAGCAAGTTTGGCTTTTTTACAGAAGAAACAGAGGATGCCTGCAGAGAAATTTCCAAGATGCCTGGAATCCGTGTGAAAGGTTTGATGACAAGTGCACCTTTTGTAGAGAACGCGGACGATAATCGTAAATATTTTAAAAAATTATATGAATTAGCAGTTGACATTCAGAGTAAAAACATTGATAATATATCAATGAGAGAGCTATCTATGGGTATGACTGGAGATTATGTTGTAGCTGTTGAAGAAGGTGCAACGATTGTCCGGGTAGGAACTGGCATATTTGGTTCACGATAACACAAGAAGGAGAACAGTAATGGGTTTTTTAGACGGTTTTTTAAATAAGATGAATTTTTCTACCACCGACGAGTACGATGGAGATTATGACGATATGGATATGACAGAAGAAAACGAAGAAGAGGAGGAGGAAACCGCAGCTAGCGCAGCTGAGGAAAAGAAGGCTGATCAGGAGACTCCAAAGACAGAGTCTGCACCAGCTTCTTCTACAGCAACCTTCCGCAAGAAGGCAGCAAAAAATACCTCAAGCAAAGTGGTTTCTATGAATGGTGTTATGAAACAGTCAGAAGTATGTATGATCATTCCAAAGGAGTACAACGATACTAAGGATATCGCTGAGATCCTGCTTTCAGGAAAGACCGTAGTGCTTAATATGGAAGCAATGAACTTTGATACCGCACAGCGTGTAATTGACTTTACATCTGGTGCATGCTTTACAATGGGCGGCAATCTGCAGAAGATTTCCAAAAAGATCATCATTGCAACACCAAGCAATGTAGAGCTTTCTGGTGATTTCACTGAGCTTCTTGGTGACGATGATTCAACCGATATCAGCTCTTATAGTCTGAAGGTGTGATGAGATGAACAAAGAAGAACAGATGATTTGCAGTCATCTGCTAGATTTGGCAGAGGCATGCGACAGAAGAGGATACCCGATGGGCAGCGACTTTCTGACGCTCAATGAGCAGAATCTGTTTTTGGCTTTCTCAAAGGATAAGCTTCCGCCTGTTTCTATGGAGATGTGTGGTGGCTATGAACTTGCAGAACGAAAGATATACGCCTAACACAAACGGTGCAAGGAAACCTATCGTGAATGCAATCAGCGTCGGCAATACAAATACCGGAAAATATCTTTTTATTGCTTTTTGCATGTTCCTCTCCTCCTGTCTCTCTTTCTATAAAAAAGCCTGTCTGCATCTTTGCTTTTTACATTTCTAATTACATAATTTCAGCCTGCCCCGGTATGCTCGTTGGCAGGCTGTTTGATCTTCTTCTCTATTTCACAGCCTTTTTATCTGCCTATCCTGTGAAAAGTCTTTTTTATTCGTTTGCTGCTGCGTATTCTTCAGCCCATCCATCAACAAATGCTGTCTGTACACTATCCCATGTGCCTGTGCCCTGTGCATATTTCAGAAGAGCTCCACCCACATTGTTCTTCCAGTTCTCAGATGGCATTGTTGTAAAGTTCCAGCTTACTGGTGTCTTTCCTGCCTCTGTATACTCAGCATTTGCTTTTACAAGCGGGTTGTCCGGAAGGTAATCTGAGAATGTTGTGAACGGTGTTACAAATCCCATCTCGTTAGCCAGCATGTCACGACCTTCATCGCTCTCAACTACCCATTTCATAAAATCAAGTGTTGCCTGAATGTCTTCTTCTGAAGCGTTCTTATTTACACACCAGTAGTTCTCAGATCCTGTACAAAGTCCCTGATTTTCTTCTCCATCAACTCCGATGTAGATTGGAAGCATTCCCATATCTTCATCTGCTACTTCATTATCTTTGATATCATTGTAAGCCCATGTACCATTCTGATAGAATACTGCTTCACCAAGTGCAAATTCACTTGCTGCGTCATCTCCTGTCTTAGAAGAAATCATAGATGGTTCACATGTAGAGTTGTTCAGATACAGATCCCAGATCTGTTTGTAGTTGTCAAGGTATGTTCCTTTGATTGCATCTGTGCTGTCAATTCCGTCTGCCTTATACTCATAGTAGATTGGAAGATTTGCAAGGTGTGTCTTGAATCTCCAGTCAGAGGAAGAATCCATTCCTGCTGAAGTAAAAGCTCCTTCTACTCCAAGATCATCTTTGTGTGCCTGAATCTCTTCTGCAACTGTCTTAAGTGCCTGGAAGTTATTCAGATCATCAATTGATTTGATACTTGCATCCGGCAATTCGAAGTATTTGTTCAGAAGAGCTTTGTTATAGATCAGACCATAAGTCTCAATAACATAAGCGATTCCGTCTACTGCGTCGCCATCTTTTAATATATAATCGTCAGACTCGACATCTTTATAAACATCGCTGTCTGAAAGGTCATAGCAATAATTTTTCCATGTAGCAAGTCCAACCGGTCCGTTTACCTGGAACAATGTTGGTGCCTCATCTTTTGCCATCTCTGATTTCAACTGTGACTCGTAAGTTCCTGATGCTGCTGTCTGTACATCAACCTGAACACCCGTCTCATCTGTATACTCTTTTGCAAGTTCTACCCACTGGTCAGCCTGCTCTGGTTTAAAGTTCAGATAATAAACTTTTCCGGATGACTTATCTCCTTTTGCTGTTTCATCTCCGCCTGATGTGCTTCCACATCCTGCAAGCATTCCGCCTGCCATTGAAGCTGCAAGTACAAGTGCAAGAATCTTTTTCTTCTTCATAATTGAATCCTCCTTTTATGATTACTTGTCTTTGTTTTTCTTGATGATGTTATTATAAGAAAAAGTTCCAAAATAAGATATAATAAAATTCCAAGAAACATAACACTATTTCAAGATTATTGTAATTTTTGAAGATTTTGTGTATGATACAAGAGTTCGCCAAGAACCAAAAGTGAAAAATAAAGGTAAAATTTACTTGTTATAAATAGGATTTGCAGAAAGGATGTTTGAACTCGTCTAAAAAGTTGAGTGACTCAACTTTTTAGACTGACTATCATTTATGGAGGTATTCACTATGGCAGAATAAACCAGTCTGGTTGCACAGCAGGTCCGCCTTATGCACTGGGCAGAACAGATCAGAGAATGTCAGAACCGTCCGGAAGGTATGGGTGTATCGACCTGGTGTGAACAAAATAACATTACAAAAGCCAACTATTATTATCCACTGAAAAGGGTTCGGCAGATGTACCTGGATCAGCTTCCTGAGGCAGAAAAACCTGCTTTCGTTGAACTTCCGCGTTTAAAAGCGGAAAGAACAGCAACTGTGCCCGAAGTTCCAGTGATGTGTATCAAAAACGGAAATGGACTTTCGGCAGATATATTTTCTTCTGTTTCTCTGTCTTCAGGATCAGATGGAGGAACTGACAAAACAGACACAGACCCGCAATGATAAGATGCAGCTGATGATGGAACAGATCGTGCTGTCCAATAAGAGCAGCCAAAAAGAAAAAACAGATCGGCAAAAAGAATGAAAACAGCTTCCAGATGCCATATCAAGATGTTACCGCTTTGTGCCTGAAAAGTCGAAGTTGAGGAACATCATATTTTGGAGATCTGAAGATCGCAGGGTGCTGGGTACATTACAGGCGCAAGTTCCATGAGGCACTGGAGGTCATACCGAAAGATCTGAGGAAACAGTCTGTTTTGTACCTCATCATGAACCCGATCCGTGCGATTTACCGGGAGGAAGGAAAGCTTTCCGGTCTTTCATCAGACGAACGGACTGCCCATCGACTTTTACATAATAAATTCCGCTGATCCATTTAGATTCCTGCAGCGCTCCGTTCTTATCCATGTAATACCATTTTCCACCGATCTTCTGCCAGCCAGTCTGCATTTTGCCGTTTTTGTTCAAATAATACTTTGTGTTTTCTATGGCGGCCTTCACATGCACATCCGCAGAGGTATTGCTAGAACAACGGCTGCTATCGCTGAAGTTCCCCGTAATAATTCATTTTTTCTTACACTTTTTATGGGTTGCAAGTAAAATTATCAGTATGTAATATATCATACTATACATTCCTTAAAATTACTATTTTTATTTGCGCAGATGGTAAAAAAGCCGGCAGCGATCCTTTCCATTCAGGATCACTGCCGGCTTTTCAGCTGTCTTTTTAGTTTTTAAACGAATGAATCGGTGCCGGGATTCTTCCTGTTCTGTTGACGAATGCCTCGCAGGAGAAGTTGTTGACCGGCATGATCGGTGCATAGCCGAGGAGGCCGCCGAATTCTACGGTCTCGCCCACGCCTTTTCCGATGACCGGGATCAGGCGGACTGCCGTTGTTTTCTGGTTGACCATACCGATGGCAAGCTCATCTGCGATGATTCCGGAGATGGTCGATGCTTTCGTGTCTCCCGGGATGGCGATCATGTCAAGGCCTACAGAGCAGACACAAGTCATAGCTTCCAGCTTCTCGATGGTCAACGCACCGTCGTTGACTGCGTTGATCATACCCTGGTCCTCAGAAACCGGGATGAATGCGCCGGAGAGACCGCCGACATAGGAAGATGCCATAACACCGCCCTTTTTCACCTGATCGTTCAGAAGTGCCAGCGCCGCTGTCGTTCCCGGTGCACCTGCGTGCTCGAGGCCGATCTCCTCAAGGATATCCGCAACGGAATCTCCGATCGCCGGAGTCGGTGCCAGGGAAAGGTCAATGATACCAAACGGAATGTTCAGCCGCTTGGAAGCCTCCTGTGCAACGAGCTGGCCGACACGCGTTACCTTAAATGCGGTCTTCTTGATCGTCTCGCAGAGTACCTCAAAGTTCTCGCCGCGTACTTTTTCCAGAGCATGTTTGACAACACCAGGGCCGGAAACGCCGACATTGATGATGGCATCCGCCTCGGTTACGCCGTGGAAAGCGCCTGCCATGAACGGGTTGTCGTCCGGTGCATTGCAGAAAACAACGAGTTTTGCGCATCCAAGGCAGTTGTTCTCTTTGCTTGCCTCCGCCGTCTTCTTGATGATCTCACCCATCAGTTTGACAGCATCCATGTTGATACCGGTTTTGGTAGAGCCAAGGTTGATGGAGCTGCAGACAAAATCCGTAACAGCCAGTGCCTGCGGGATAGAACGGATCAGAAGCTCATCTGCTGTCGTCATACCTTTGCTTACCAGAGCGGAATAGCCGCCGAGGAAATTGACGCCGACTTCTTTTGCCGCACGGTCCAGAGTCTGTGCAATCGTCACGAAATCCTCCGGCGTTCTGCAGGCTGCTGCGCCGACTAAGGCAATCGGGGTAACGGAAATTCTCTTGTTTACAATCGGAATACCGAACTCGCCCTCGATCTCCTCACCTACGGAAACCAGATTTCTGGCAGTCGTCGTGATTTTGTCGTAGATTTTGCGGTTCAGCTTGTCAAGATTGGAGTCGATACAGTCCATAAGACTGATTCCAAGGGTAATGGTACGAACGTCCAGATTCTCTTTTTCGATCATCTCGTTCGTTTCCTTTACTTCAAACAGATTTATCATGTCGTTTTTCTCCTTCGCTTTAGATACGGTGCATCATATTGAAAATATCTTCATGCTGGCAGCGGATGACAACGCCGATGGAACTTCCAAGCTCCTCCAGATCTTTTGCAAGCTCTGCGTTGGATTTCTCGCTCTTGGAGACGTCCGTTACCATCATCATGTTGAAATATCCCTGCACAATCGTCTGAGAAATGTCTTCGATGTTTACCTGGTTCTCTGCCAGATAATTACATACCTTTGCGATAATGCCCACGGTGTCCTTGCCTACGACAGTGATAATTGTCTTCTTCATGTTTCCATTCTCCTTTTTCTGGTTTTATGTCAAAGCCCCGGAAAAACCGGTAATGGCGGCCTTGCGAAAAACATGGTATGTAGCTCTAAAAATGTATATTTAAACCTCAATTAACGGTGATACTTCGCTTCTTTTAGCGACAGCGAGATGAAAATCACCCGAGTGATACGGATTATCACCCGTTGTGACCTCGCAGGCCACGGTTTCAAAGGCCAGTGCCTCATAATTATTTTCCTTGCTCAGATGGCCGAGCAGCACTTCCTGCAGATTGTCGTGCAGAATCTCGCAGAGGAGATGGCCTGCCGCCAGGTTCGATAAATGGCCTTTCGCCCCGGCGATCCGCTGTTTTAACGGATACGGGTACGGTCCGACCGCAAGCATGTTCTCGTCGTGATTTGCCTCTAACAAAACGGCATCCAGCCCGGTCAGATTCTGAACCGTGTAATCGCTGTAGACACCAAGGTCCGTCGCGATCGCAATCGATTTCCCGCCGGATTCCATGCGGTAGCCGACCGGCTCTGCCGCATCGTGGGAGATCGTAAACGGATGTACGGCGATATCACCCAGCGTAAACGTGTCATCCGCGTGAATCGTGTGGAAAATCCCCTCCGGGAACTTTCCAAGGCTCTTCGTCTGCTGCATCGCCTGAATTGTTCCATCCGTTGCGTAAATCGGAATACCGTACCGGCGCGCCAGCACGCCAAGGCCCTGGATATGATCGGAATGCTCATGTGTCACGAGAATGCCGTCCAGCTCCTTCGCGCTGCGGTCGAGAACAGCCAGTCCCGCCTCCACGCGCTTTCCGCTGATGCCCGCATCGATCAGAAGGCTTGTGGTCTCGCTTCCCGCGAAAATGCAGTTTCCGCTCGAACCACTTGCAATACTACAAAGTTTCATATTTTTTCATCCTATGGTCTAACTGTTTTTTTGTTTCCTCAAAATCGCCGCTGTTGTCGATTTCAAAATCGCAGTGGCTGCTGAATTCATCCTCGGAAAGCTGATTTGCCATGATTTCGCGAACTTTCTTCTCGGAATAGCCGCGTCCTTCGATCAATCGCTCCTTCCGGACTTCTTCATCCGCATAAATATACCACAGTTCATCACAAATTTCATCATATTTTTCTTCGATTAAGAGTGCGGCCTCCACAAAGACGTATTCCGTCCCTGCTTTTTCCGCGGCTGCAATGGCTTTTTTGATATACCGTTTTACCGCCGGATGAACGATCGCATTCAGGGCTTTTAACTTTTCTTCGTCCTGAAAAACGATCTCAGCAATCCGTTTCCGGTCAAGTTCGCCGGTCTCTGTGGTGATCTGTCTGCCGAACAGCTTCACAATCTCTCCATAGCATTCGCCGCCCGGCAGCATCACAAGGTAACCTGCCTCGTCCGCCTGGATCACCGTTGCATCATAATTCTGTCCAAGGTACGTGAGCACTTCGCTTTTTCCGGCGCCCACGCCGCCTGTAATTCCAAAAACTTTCATTCTTTTGTATCCTTTCGCTCCTGGTATGAGTGCGCTATTTCGCCTCGTACCAGTTGTTTCCTGTGTGCATATCGATCTCGAGTTTGACAGCCAGATGTGCTGCCCCGGTCATCTCCTCTTCCAGGATCTGTTCTGCCTTTTCGAGCTCGTCTTCCGGCACTTCCAGCAGCAGCTCATCGTGTACCTGAAGAAGAAGTCTGGTCTTTAACTGCTCCTCTTTCAGCCGTTTCGCCACGCGGATCATCGCTATTTTAATAATATCCGCCGCCGTTCCCTGGATCGGCGCATTCATCGCAACGCGCTCGCCGAATGACCGCTGCATAAAGTTGCTCGATTTCAGCTCCGGCATCGGCCGTCTGCGTCCGAACATCGTCACGGAATAGCCTTTCTCTTTGGCATCCTCTACGCAGCGGTTCAAAAACTCATGGATACCCGGATACGTCTCGAAATACTGCTGGATATAGGCCTCTGCCTCTTTCCGGCTGATGCCGAGATCCTGGCCCAGACCGAACGAACTGATGCCGTATACGATACCGAAGTTGACCGCCTTCGCATTTCTTCTCTGCAGCGGTGTTACCTCTTCAAGCGGCACATGGAACACTTTCGATGCCGTCATGCGGTGGATATCCTCCGCCTCGCGGTACGCCTCGATCAGGTTTTCATCGCCCGACATATGGGCCAGCACGCGGAGCTCAATCTGGGAATAGTCGGCATCCAGAAAGACACAGCCAGGCTTTGGCACGAAGGCTTTCCGGATCAGACGGCCAAGCTCCATCCGCACCGGAATGTTCTGCAGATTCGGATCGGTACTGCTGATGCGGCCGGTCGCGGTGATGGTCTGGTTAAATGTCGAATGGATTCTTCCATCTTTCCCGATCACGGCCTGCAGACCGTCGGCGTACGTCGATTTCAGTTTGGCAAGCTGGCGGTACTCCAGAATATCGGCAACAAGTTTGTGATCCGGTGCGAGCTTTTCGAGCACATCGGCGGCGGTGGAATAACCCGTCTTGGTCTTTTTGCCGCCCGGAAGCTGCAGCTTTTCAAACAGAATCACGCCGAGCTGCTTCGGGGAATTGATGTTGAACTCCTCGCCGGCCTCCTCGTAGATCTGTGCCTCCAGCTCTCCGATCCGCTCCGCCAGCTCAGCTCCGTAAACGGAAAGTGCTTCTTTTTCTGCGGCGATTCCATCCGCTTCCATCTGACGGAGCGTAAACACCAGCGGAATCTCCACATTCCGGTACAGATCCCACATGCCCTGCTCCTTCAGCAGCTTTTCCATGTTTTCCTGTGCGGCAAATACAGCATACGCCTGATGACCTGCATACGACTCCTGCTGTTCCGGCGTCATCTTTCCTGCGGCCGGAATCTTGCTTCCGCCGAAGATCTCTTCCACTGCCGGCACATAGCGGTGTACGTACTCTTTTACGATATCATCGTACGAATACTGTGATTTCAATGGATTTAATAAATACGCGGCAATTCCGGCATCAAACAGATGGGCTTCATCGGCGTCCGGCATATCCTTCAGAAATTCTTTTCCGTCCATGACGCAGAAAACCGGAATCTGCTTCTGCAGCTCAGTCAATTTTTCTTTTAAATAATCTCCGGTCAGGAAACCTTCTGCTGGGAAGTAAACAACATCCGGCTCTCCGCTTCCATACGCAACTGCCATACCGACAAGTGAACGGCTCCGATCTGCCATCGGTCCGTCCTTCGGGGTTTCTTCTGTCAGAAGAGCGGCTCCTGCCTTCTCCTCCTTCGCGATGGTTTCAAAGAGTTCTTCCGCCTCGGAAAAATCCGTTACGGTGCGCAGAAAGACGGCATCCTCTGGTTCTGCATTCGTCTCCTCGAAGCGGCCCAGCAGGTTCTTAAACTCCAGACGTTTGAACATCTCATACGCTTTTGGTGTATAAAAATTCGAGAGTGCCGCTTTTTCACGGTCGAGCTCCACCGGCGCATCGGTATCAATCGTTGCAAGTTTTTTGCTTAATTCCGCCAGATCATAATGATCACGCATCGCTTCTTTTGCCTTGTTCGGTTTGATCTCCTCGAAATGTGCATGCGCATTTTCCAGTGTCTCGTACTGCAGCAGGATTTTCGTCGCGGTTTTCTCGCCGACACCCGGCAGACCCGGGATATTGTCTGCGGTATCGCCCATCAGCGCTTTCAGATCGATGATCTGTTTCGGGAGAAGACTGTATTTTTCCAGCACCTCTGCCGTGTGGTAATTTTCGATCGTCGTCACACGCTTTACGGTCTTTGGAATCCGGATCAGAATGTGGTCCGTTGCAAGCTGCAGCAGGTCGCGGTCTCCGGATACGATCGTAACTTCCATCCCTTCCGCCTCGCATTTGCGGCCGAGCGTTCCTAAGATATCATCCGCCTCATAGCCCTCTTTTGTGACAATCTCAATGTCCATTGCTGCGAGCACTTCCTGGATCACCGGGACCTGTTCGCGCAATTCCTGCGGCATCGGCTTTCTCGTTCCCTTGTACTGGTCATACATTTTGTGGCGGAATGTCGGTGCATGGAGGTCAAACGCCACGGCAAGATACTGCGGCTGCTCCTCATCGAGAATTTTAAACAGAATATTCAGGAATCCATATACGGCGTTCGTGTGCAGTCCTTCTGCATTGGACAGATCCGGTACGCCGTAAAAAGCCCGGTTCAGAATACTGTGTCCGTCCAGTAATACGATTTTATCACTCATAATAATCCTTTCAGCCAGGGTAATTCTATCACTTCAAAATAGTGCAGAGCCAGGAGCACCAGAAACAGAACGAGAATCAGCATCAGCACCCGGAAAAACGTATCTTTGTACCGGCGGTGTCTCGCTTCTTCCTCTTTTTTCTCCAGATCGCGTTCCAGAAGTCCTGTCAGATTGTAGGAATCGGGCGCGTCATCCTCGAAATATGCCATCGCACGGTTCACAATAAAATATGTCTCCAGTTCCTCGTGGCATGTATGGCATTTCCGGATATGGGAAATAAACGGTTCCATCTCTTTCTCCGGCATATTTCCCTGCACGTATGGCTGTATTAATTTTTCTGCTTCTTTACAGTCCATAAAATCCTGCTCTCCTTTTGTATCCGGCCAGTGTTTTCCTCTGGCCGTTTTTTCTGCTATCTACCATCATACACTATTTTCTCATAATTTAAAAGAGACAACCCGCCGAAAATGGGTTGTCTCTTGTTCTCTTATAAGATAACTGTTTTCTAGTGGATTTCCATTATGCACGGACAATGTTCGGGGTCTCTTTTCCTGCCTCGAAATCCAGTGCATTCTGCAGTGTGGTCTCTGCAATCGCACGCAGTGCTTCCTCGGTGAAGAATCCCTGATGTGAAGTGATCATAACGTTCGGGAAGGACAGGAGACGTGCTGTGGTGGAGTGCTCCAGAATCTCATCGGAACGGTCCTCGAATACGTTCGGGGTTTCCTCCTCGTATACGTCAAGGCCGACGCCGAAGAATTTTCTTGCACGGATTCCCTCGATCAGGTCGTCTGTCTTTACCAGACCTCCGCGGGACGTATTGACCAGGATCACGCCGTCTTTCATCTTTTTGATGCTCTCGCGGTTGATCATGTGGTATGTGCTGTCCATCAGCGGGCAGTGCAGGGAGATCAGATCACTCTGTGCCAGCAGTTCATCAAGAGTTACGTACGTAACAAAATCTTTTAAGGATTCATTCTGGTATACATCGTAAGCAATGACTTTCATGCCGAAACCGCGGCAGATTCTTGCCATAGCCGCACCGATTTTTCCGGTTCCGACGATTCCGGCGGTCTTCTGATAGAAGTTAAATCCCATCAGTCCGCCCAGGCTGAAGTCGTTTTCTCTTACTTTCGTATATGCTTTGTGCATGTGGCGGTTGACCGTCATGGCCAGTGTCATCGCATGCTCAGCTACAGCCTCCGGGGAGTAACCCGGTACACGGCGTACATCAATGCCGTATTTTGCAGCTGTCTTTAAATCTACGTTGTTGAAGCCTGCGCAGCGCATCAGGATCAGCTTGACGCCTGCCTCATGCAGTGCTTCTACGGTTTTTGTTCCGACATCGGAGTTTACGAAGGCGCACACGGCATCGTAGCCCTTTGCCAGGGAAGCGGTTCTTGCAGCAAGGCCGGTTTTTAAATATTCCACTTCAATTTCTGGAAACTGCTCTTTGGTTCGGTCGAAAGATTCTCTGTCGTAGTTCTGGGTATCGTAAAATAAAATTTTCATAATGTTTTTCCTCCTCGCTTTGCGGTCATCTTATTGTTCCCGCTTACAGGTATTACTATACTTCATTGTTAAAACTTTGTCAATGTATTATTTGTTAAAATTTTATCAATTAGTAAATTTATTTTCAACATCTTTCACAACAGTACAAATTTACTGGATCACCTCGTCCAGGAACCGGGACGGCTCGACTTTCTTTTCAAACCGTTCCTCCACATAACAGAGCGTCAGCTCTTTCCGGGCGCGCGTCATTCCGACGTAGAACATCCGCCGCTCCTCCTCGATCGCCTCCGCAAGGACTGCTTTCTGATACGGCATTACGCCCTCGTTGACGTCAAGAAGATAGACCTTGTCGTACTCGAGTCCCTTGACGCTGTGCAGGGTGGAAACCATAACTCCTTCCGCACTCTCTGCGCGCTGCTTCTGTTTTTCCTTCATCTTCTGCTGGTATTCCTCAATATGTGCAAACCAGCCCTCGATGCTTTTCTGGGTCTTTGCCGCCTCCTGCAGCTCGTCCAAAACGGAAATCAGATCATCCTCTTTCAGATGGCGGTATGCAGCATATTCCTTCACATACTGTTCATAGCCGATCGCATAGCGGATGTAATTGACCGCGCCGAACGGCGATAAATGCGTCAGTGTCGTGATATCCTGCTCCAGTTTGCGGATCCGCTGGCACATCCAGTCTTTTTCTTCGTAATATTCCAGAAGTGCATCGAACGAAACAGTCGCCTCCTCAAAGGCATCCCGCGACAGATAACGGTTCGGGCGGTTGGCAATCTTTAAAAACTCGCCGCGCTTCCGGCTTCCCATCGCAAGATTCAGATACGTCAGCAGATCTTTCGCAATCCAGTGGTCATAGAGATCCGGCAGGGCATCCCGCATCTGGAACGGGATCTGTGCTTCCATCAGTTCCTCTACTGCTGTCCGGCAGCCAAGATTCGTGCGGAACAAAAGCGCCATCTCTTCATACGGACAGCCGTTTTTCTCCGCCTCCCGCAGCTCCTCGGCAACGGCACGCATCTCCTCGCGCGGGTTCTTATATCCCCGGATTGCAACCGGAGCGCCTTTCTCGTTGTCGGTGGAAATCGCCTTTTCATACCGCTTTTTGTTGTGGTGGATCAGGCATTGGGACCGCTTCACGATAAATTCCGTACTACGGTAATTTTTATCGAGCACTACCTGCGCCGCGCCCGGGTAATCTTTCGGAAAATTCAGCATGATCTCCGGCTTGGCCCCGCGGAACTGATAAATCGACTGATCGTCATCCCCGACAATAAAGAGGTTATTTTCCGGCAGCGCCAGCATCCGCACAATCTCATACTGCACGGGGCTGATGTCCTGAAACTCGTCAATCAGGATATACTGAAATTTCTGCTGCCAGGCGCGGAGGACCTCCGGCCGCTCCAGAAAGAGACGTTTGCACTGCACCATCAGATCGTCGAAATCGAGTTTTTTGTTCTCCTTCCGCCATTTCTCATACGCCTCATAGATTTCGCGGAACTTTTCCTGCGGCATACAGGCGGAATAGTAATGTTCCAGCGGGATCTGATTGTTCTTCACAGTGCTGATTTCGCGCGCCAGATTTTCCTCGAGATCCTCTTCCTCCAGGTCTCTGGCATAGTGGTTGACCAGCTCGCGCATCAGCCGCTTTTTCTCTTCCTCGCTTAAAATATTGTTGCCGGACATGCGGTACGTATGGCGCAGAATCGCGTAGAATACCCCGTGGAACGTTCCAAAGGTGACCTGGGTACTCGTCTTTCCCATCGCCTTCAAATACCGCTCCTTCATCTCTTTTGCCGCCGCACGCGTAAATGTTACGACAAGAATACGAGAGGCGGAAATGCCGCTCGTTACAAGCTGGCAGGTCCGCCCCGTAATCACTGCGGTTTTCCCCGACCCCGGTCCGGCAAGGACCATCATGGGGCCGGTGGTATGCATCACCGCTTTTTTCTGTGAATCATTATATATCATTTGGATAATTTCTCAATCGCTTTGTCGATGCGGGCAAGAGACTCCTCTTTTCCCAGAACCTCAAGGATTTCCGTTGCGCCGGCCGGTGTCATCTGTTTTCCGGAAAGAGCGGTACGGATCGGCCACATAATATAACCGGTCTTGTATCCTTTTTCTTTTCCGAATGCGCTGAGCATCTCAAAGAGAGCATCATTGCTGAAATCTTCCTGCGCTGCCAGCAGCGGTTTTACTTCCTGAAGAAGTGCAAGGGAGGTCTCCTCGTTTGTCTTCATCTTTTTGTGAGTGTACATCGAAGCGTCGTACTCCGGAACTTCCTCGAAGAAGTCGATGAGGTCTGCAATATCCGGGAATACTTCGATTCTTGTTTTTACCATGGCTGCAATTTTCTTAAAATCGAGCGGACGGTGGATTGTCTTCTGGATATACGGAAGCGCCATCTCATAGAACTTCTCGTCGTCCATTGCCTTCATGTACTCGCCGTTCATCCAGCGGAGTTTTGTCATATCGAAAACGGCCGGAGATTTGCTGATGTGGTGGTAATCGAAGATTTTTACCAGCTCCTCGAGAGAATAGATCTCGCGGTTTCCTTCCGGGCTCCATCCAAGAAGGGCTACGAAGTTGACAATGGCATCTTTTAAGAAACCCTGATCGATCAGGTCTTCATAAGAAGAATGGCCGCAGCGTTTGGACAGCTTCTGATGCTCCTCGTTGGTGATCAGCGGACAGTGTACGTAAACCGGAACTTCCCAGCCGAATGCCTCGTAAATACGGTTGTATTTCGGGGATGAGGACAGATACTCATTACCGCGGACAACGTGGGTTACACCCATCAGATGGTCGTCGATGACGTTTGCGAAGTTGTAGGTCGGATATCCGTCGGATTTGATCAGGATCAGGTCTTCCAGCTCCTCGTTGTTTACGGTGATGTCTCCGTAGATCTCATCGTGGAAGGTTGTGGTTCCTTCGGTCGGCATATTGAAACGGATGACGTACGGTTTGCCGGCTGCCAGATTGGCCTCTACTTCCTCTTTGGAAAGACCAAGGCAGTGTTTGTCGTAGATCGAGATTTCTTTTCCGCCTACGTTACGCTTGCACTGGCTCAGGCGCTCTGCGTCACAGAAGCAGTAATAAGCGTCACCCTGCTCTACCAGCTGTTTTGCGTATTTCAGGTACAGACCTGCTGCATTACGCTCGCTCTGTACGTACGGGCCGCAGCCGCCGTCTTTGTCCGGTCCCTCGTCGTGTACCAGGCCGGTCTCTTTTAAGGTACGGTAGATGATATCAAGTGCGCCTTCCTGGAAACGCTCCTGGTCGGTATCCTCGATACGGAGCATAAAGGTTCCGTCATCGTGTTTTGCGATCAGATACGCATACAGGGCAGTACGCAGGTTTCCTACATGCATCCGGCCTGTCGGGCTCGGTGCAAATCTTGTTTTTACATTGCTCATTTTTCTTTTCTCCTGATTTCTGGTTTTTCTGGAACAATCCTTTTGTCTGTTCCCTTCCACCATTTATTTAGAATGGAAAACAGCCCGGCGTTTCTTCCGAGCTGCACCATCCTTCCACTTTTGCCAGCGGCAATGCTCTTTTTCAGACCTCTACGCCGTGCTGTTTCAAATATTCCATAAAGTCGCCGACGGTAGAAAGGTCTGTCAGTTCGTCGGTGTCGATTTCAATTCCGTACTCGTCTTCTAATGCCATAACCATCTCGTAGAGATCCAGGGAATCTGCACCCAGGTCATCTTTAAAAGAGGTATCTTCGTTGATGCTGTCTGCATCACAGTTGAGCTGTTCTACTAAAATTTCTTTTATCTTTTCTAACATTGTTCTGCTCCTTTCTGCCTCTACCCGGCAGCCAGTATTTCTTTCGAAAAAAGTGTATCTGTTATTCCGGCATTTGTCAATAGATTTTTCTACTTTTACTGTTCTTCCGCCTGTGCCTCTCCTTCTCCGCTCTTTCCATCCTGGAACACAATAAAGCGGGAGACGCACAGGGCAATGCCGATTTCCGTCAGGATAAAGAGCACCGATGTTCCTCCGTAACTGATAAATGGAAGGGTAATTCCCGTTGCCGGCATCAGTTTCAGAACGACACACAGGTTCAGAATAACCTGAATGGAAATATGTGCAAAAACGCCGCTCACCATCAGCATTCCATACGCGTCCGGCGCATTCTGTGCAACCACAAACAGACGGTACAGCAAGTAGCCAAACAGCAACAATACAAGAAGCGCGCCAAATATTCCAAGCTCCTCGCAGATGATCGAGAAGATCATATCGTTCTGTGCTTCCGGAATTGTTGTAATCTTCTGCGTACTGTTGCCAAGTCCTTTTCCGAGAAATCCACCGGAGCCAATCGCATAAAGTCCCTGCAGAATCTGATAGCTGCCTCCGGAAAGCCATTCATAGATACGGTTCGACCGGAAGTCACCGCCTATTCTTTCAAAGATCTGCAGATTATTTTTTAAAATGATAATCGCAAAAACGCCAATTACTGCCGCGCCCGGAATCACACGCGCATAAAATTTTACCTCCGGGTCCGCCAGAAACAAAATGACGCAGGCGATGAGTCCCAGAATAATGGCGGTACTCAGGTTGTCCGTCAGAATCCACGCAGCCAGCGCCTGCAGCACGCCAAGTCCGAGGACAATCGCTTTTGCGCGGATGGTACGCATATTTTTTCCCATCTTCAGGATAATGTATGGCAAATACAGAATCAGCCCCAGCTTTCCAATCTCCGCAGGCTGAAGACTGACACCGCCGATCCGGAGCCATCTTCTCGCCCCGTAGGCTTCATAACCAAGCGGCGTAAACCTTACCGCCGCCATCAGAAGGAGACTTCCCCAGTATACCAGTGCTGCAATCCGCTGGAACCATACACTATGATAATCTACAAACTTCGACAATATCACAATCCCCACCAGAACAATAGCAGAAAGCCCCGCCTGATGCGTGAAATAATACATATCATTTCCCTTGAATGTACTGGCCGCCTCGTAGGCGCTCGCGCTGTACAGCATAATCAGTCCGAAGCTGACCAGCAAAATAGTGCAGACCAGCAGGTTATAATCATAAAAATCCGAAGGAAGTTTTTTCTTCCTCTTTTTCTTCTTTTCTTTCTTCTGGGATGGCATGTTTACTTTCTCTGCCATGAAGTTTCCACCTCCATTGTTTTACTCCATTTATTTCAGTGCATAGCCAAGCAGGCTGACAAAGCCCGGATTTCGGTCGGTCGTTCCGAGGATAACCTTACGCACCAGCTCCGGATCGTCCGTGATAATGTTGTCCACGCCGCAGTTGACCATCCGCTGCATATCTCCCTGATAATTCAGCGTCCAGGCACAGACTTCTTTACCAAGACTGTGCGCATGCTCTACAAAGCTTTCTGTGATGTACGTATATTTTACAGAAAAGAAGTCCGCCGCGTCCATATCCTCCAGGCCTCCGTACGACATTTTCATCGTATACCCGGTCTTGATATCCGGATTGATTTTCTTTGCCTGCCTGAGGAAATTGTAGTTCATGGAAGTCAGCACACACTGATCCACAAAGTCATTGTCCTCGATGATTTTCACCACTTTTTTGACAATATTCTGGTTGTGGCCGTTGTATTTTACTTCGATATTCAGGTTGATTTTTCCTTTCGCGTACGCGATGACTTCTTCCAGCTTCGGAATCTGCTCGCCGCGGAATTTTTTGTTGAATCGTACACCGGCATCGAGCTGGCTGATTTCATCGTAGGTCAGGGTCCAGATGCTGGCATTCAGACCGGTTGTCCGCTTCAGATTTGTGTCGTGCATAAGGACAATCTCACCATCACTCGTCTCCTGTACATCGATCTCCGCGTAATCCGACATGCTGTCCACTGCATATTTGATCGCGCTCATCGTATTTTCCGGTGCTTTTCTGGCTCCGCCCCGGTGCGCTGACACCGAAATATACTGGGAGGAAGCCGTTGCCTCTGCACGTGTTGCGCGCATGGCATATACAAGATAAACCGTTTCTCCCGCCAGCATGGCGATCGTGAGAACCACCGCCGTTACCGGACCGCAGAAGGTGCGTACCAGCTTCGAGCTCGGCTTTTTCGTTGTCCGGCTCTTCTGGTAGCCCTTTCGGGAGGAACGGATAAAAATCAGATACAGATACGTAATGCTTCCGACAAGGCCGAACGCTCCGCCGATCAGGCTCATCGTCGATTTGACCCAGTCACCGTAGACGATGACGGTACTGACAACGGTAGACGGCGTTTTCACCAGCTTTGCATAGGCAACGACAGCCGTTCCGAAAATCAGATACAGAACCCACGTAATCAGAAAAATCATCACCTGGAAAGAGACGTTGATGCCAAGCTCACGCAGCACGCGTTTTTCCAGGGTCTGGCGCACCCGCAGATGGGTATTTTTCTCTTTTTCCGTCATCATGCACCGGAACGGGATGGTGTAGGAAAACACAAACGAGAACGCGACAAGCAGAATCGTCAGCACCACCGGGATCCAGTATGCCGGGAAGGCATTGAAAATCTTCGTCAGGGAAACCTGAAGCAGTTTCATACTGCGGATGGCGCTGTAGCTGCTGTGCAGCCAAAGGTACGGGAAGCTCGCTGCCATGTAGAAAAACCAGGTCCACGGGCGGGCACGCACAAACTGTGCAGCTCCTCTTCCGCCGGCAAGCATCATGACAGGAACGGAAATCCGTTTTCGTTTCCAGGAGGCCTCCAGAGCCGCCATGACAGCATAGATTTCAAGCAGCATACAGAAAAAGAAAACAAGCAGAATTCCAAAAATCAGCAGAAGGGTCAGCGGATGCAGCATGATCTTGTTGAAGTTTTCCGATGTCATATAACTCGTTCCCAGCTGTTTTAAGGAAAAGTTGATCGCCGCATTGGCGAGTCTTGAAACCAGCTGGCTGGAAAACAGGCGGTAGACCGTCTCAAATATCACGATGCTAAGCAGGTTTTTCTGCAAAAGTTTCCATGCCATATTCAGATAAATTCGTATCATTCCTGCATTTTTTACTGCCTTTTTTCTCATCTGCTGTTGTTCTCTCCTGTCAGCCGCAATTCCCCCCGATGAATCTGTATGCAAAAATTACCTTTATTTTTTCTCTTTTGTATTTTACATTTGACACTTCGAGTCTTTTTTGAAGCTCTTTTTCTTTCTGTTCATTTTAAACTATCTTCCAGTATAACACAAAACCGGGTCTTTGAGTATTCTTTTTTCTATTTCTGGTTGCACCACTTCTGCAGTTTTTTTACCATGGCGGATGGGCCGCTTACTGTGCCGTCGATCGGCGTGCCGAGTTTTTTCTGCCAGGCGAGGATTGTCTGCGGACCGATATAGCCGTCCATGCCGGCCGATGCCCATTTCTGCATTTCTTTTACAAGGGCCGATCCGCCTTTTGGCGTACTGTCCCACTCGGCGGCTGTGATGCCATCACAGAATTTCCGGTTGACGGCCAGCTGATTGCTGATTTTTCCATCCTGCGGTGTGCCGAAAAGTTCCTGCAGACGGCGCGTCAGATTTTCGCCCCAGATTCCGTCCTCTGCGACTGTCTTTCCGGATGACTTTGCTGTCTCTGCCGATTTTTCTTTTGCGGGACCGGCATAACGGCAATACGCTGTATGGCAGTTGACCCAGCCTGCCCCTGAGAGAAGCCGTCCCCAGCTTGTGTTCTGGATTTCCGTCACCGTGTAGCTTCCCTGATCCCGGATCGTTCCGGCAATCCTGCTGTCCGCATCCGGTGCCTGACGGATGTTGAGGGCCGCTGTCTGCACCTGATAGATCCCGGGCGCATACGTTTTTCCTGTTCCGCTGCCTGCTGTTCCCGTTCCTGTGCTCCCTGCACCGCTTCCGATCATCCGCTTCATGCGGTCCCAGTCACCGCGGTTCATGATCTGGCTCGGACAGTATTTGCTGCAGATGTCATAATGACGATAGACTCTTTCCAGCGGAATCCCCGTCTCCCGCATGATCTCCCGCACCAGTGCCGCAGTATTCTCAAATGCTTTTTCATAATTATACCCGGCCTGCACACACATCTCCACACCGATGCTGTTCTTGTTGCCGTACTGCTGAAACAGATTTTTTCCGCCGTAATTAATGCCGACATGCCAGCACCCCCGGCTGTGCGGTGCCGCCTGGTAGGCTGTGTCACCGTCATCGACGTAATAGTGTGCGGAAATGTTCTGGAAATTCCCGTCATGCTGTGCTCTCGCATGTGCCCGCGCATCGGCACCTGCTGCGAAGTTGTCGGTGTTGTGGACTACGATACATTTGGGATTGTTTTCCGCATACGTATTCTGATTGCCAAGATACGACCGATCAATTCTCATATTCTCCCCTTTCTGATGGTTCAGACTGCCCGGCATAACACAGATTTTTTGAAGCGCCGTTCACTCCGGCTTATGGATCTGCTTGATAATCTGATTCACATAATTGCTCAGCCCCGCCACCAGAATCCCCTGCGTGACCGCCGTAAAAACCGCCATCGCCCCTTCCTTCGCCGTCTCAATCTCACTCGTCGCCATCACCCAAACCGCACACAGCACCATGCTGATGCCGCCTAAGATCAGCGGAATGTACTTATTCTTCACCGCCTGCGACTGCCGCAAAGCAACACCGAAAAAATACAGCACGAACGCAACGACGATGAGTTCGGGCTTTACATAATTCATTGCTTCCATGGAACATCCTTTCTGACTTTTCTGTTTTTGAAAGTCTTTTTTCTATATTATGATGGGATAATGATTTACGACTGGATAAGATTTTCTTACTGTAAACCCAAAAAATCCCACCTGTTTTTCAGATGGGATTTTCCAGTGGTGTGCTGTTCTTTGATTTTTAATTTACTATCTTGTGCAGCAATTCCCCTGACCTGCCCCTGGCTGCGGTGCCGCACAGAAAGTCTTTGCATCAAACGACGGATTAAACGCATAAAAGTTCTTCGAATTCAATTCATCCTGTACAGAACGCAGTGCTTCACCAAAACGCTGGAAATGCACAACTTCACGCGCCCGCAGGAAACGAATCGGATCTGCAACTTCAGGATCTTTTACCAAACGAAGGATGTTATCATACGTTGACCGGGCTTTCTGCTCTGGGGCGACTTCGTAAGAACAACATTACACAATATAATATGAAGATAAAACAAGCTATCCTACATAGTTCCAGTGTTTTCGATATTTAGGCGTTCAGAAATGAGCGTCTTTTTTCATACCCAAAATCGAAAGGAGAAAGAGAAAATATGAATAAGCTAGTAAAGCGATTGCTGACAGGAACGCTTGCTTTTGCAACCATTCTCACGGCATTACCAGTGACGGCGGTTCATGCTTCCGGCAATCAATACTGGACAGAATCAGCAGAACGTGTCGGCTACATTGAACAAATTATGAATGACGGTTCTATCAAATCCACGTTCCATGAGGGACACATGAAAGTTGAGGGCGAAACTGCCTACTGCGTGGACATCAATACCAATTTCAAGAATGGATATAAAACACGTTCTGACGCAAGCTCCCGTATGAGTAGCGATCAGATTGCGGACGTTGCTCTTTCCTTAGAGTACGTCAAGCAATATACCGCTTCTCATACGAACTTGAATTACAAACAGGGATACTTGCTGGAACAGTGTGTTGTCTGGCAGAGATTGAGTGAACAGCTCGGCTGGCAATGCGATAACGTCAGAGCTTCCTATAATGAAATCTCACAGGCAGTACAGAATGAAGTTTACGCTGGTGCGAAAGCATTTGTGAAAGCAAATAAGGGACGCTATGAATGTGGCGGTTACATTTATACTGGCGAAGGACAGGACATCGGACAGTTCTGGGCGAAGTTAAATGTAGGAAATGCAAAGGTCAAAAAGACTTCTTCCAATCCCACGGTCACAGATGACAACGCCAACTATTCCTTTGAGGGTGCGACATTTGGTGTCTATTCTGATAAGGGCTGTAACAGCCAGCTTGCCACACTTACTGCCGATGGAAACGG
>OGUP01000680.1_pt1 | contig 21351 bp, 19 predicted proteins | sample 1553661 | NCBI WGS metagenome assembly OGUP01 (sample SAMEA2580026, study PRJEB22360) | human gut metagenome | biome: human gut; feature: human-associated habitat; material: faeces | place: Denmark | collected 2008/2010
TTATTCATTTTGTAATATCTTAATTCATTCAAAACTTTTTCTTTATTCCACAATCCTCTAAAATACATATCTACGGTTTTGAACACATCATCATCCGCAACATTTCCGATGATAATATCATATTCTTTATTCAGCGACTGCCCTTTTCTACATGCACATACAAAATCAAGCCATTTTTCATTTTCCTTTTCAAAAGATAATACTCTAAAGCCACTCCATTCTTCAGACAACTCATAAACATTAACTATCGCAGTTTTTTTCTGTCGCATACCTTTTCGAACTGCCCATTTCTTTGCCTGATTTTCGAATGTCGTAATATAAAATCCTCTGCCAAAATCCAAATACTTTTTTGAATGAACTACATCTGGATTTTTTATAATTTCTGTTGATCCATGATATACAATCATACATTAACTCCTTTTTCTCTCACATAATCAGTAATATCTTCTACCAGATATTCCTTTCCCTGTGTATGAAGAACATCGTAACATTTAATAATATAATTATCTAAAATTCCTGTTGTGTTTAATATTTTATACACTTCGGCTGGAGACATCTTCCATTTTTCCGCAAGACTATATAACATGAATATCGAAAAACTCAATTCTTTTTTCTCACACATAATTACTACCATCCTTTCTCTCATATTTATACTTAGATTATAACAAGTATTTTATGTTCATACACTATATTTTTCAATTATTATCAAAAAAGCAGGCAATGAAAAGTCACAAAACCTCTTCATCCACCCGCTTTTCACCTATACTCTCACCACTACCACTTCCACAACATCTGGATGTTCAACCACCCACATACCACAAAATACCACCTATTTTGTGACTTTCTCATGCTAGGAGACAAAATATTCCACGGCGTTATGTGGAAAAAACGCCTTAAACTCACTATATAACTGTGCTGCTAACGTCTTATTATGTGCCAAGATCAATGTCGGTTTATTCAAATTCTGTATAATATTCGCCATTGTAAATGTCTTACCTGAACCAGTCACTCCAAGAAGCGTCTCAAACTGATTCCCATCTTGAAATCCTTTGGTCAGCTTCTCGATCGCCTGTGGCTGATCCCCAGTTGGCTCATATTCTGATACTAATTCAAAATGATCCATATGATTTCTCCCAATTAGCTCTAATCAATATTTGAGTATTTTTAAACCCAAATCATTTATCAACTACTTTTCTTAATATTGTTACTTGTCAAGTATATCATTCAAAAGAACAAAAGTACAGAACAAAATCGAATGTTTGTTCTGTACTTTTGTTATTCTTTTATTATTCCTCTATTAACTTTTCATATTCGTCCGCAGGTATTGGCTTTGAGAAATAATATCCCTGAATCACTTCTGCTCCAATTGATTTTAAGAAGTTAACCTGTTTTTCTGACTCAACACCTTCTACTACTACCGGAATATTTAATTTCTTGGACAATTCTACAATAGACTCAACAATTATGTTGTTTCTTTCATTTTCATTATCCAAATTTCGCATAAACGCCATATCCAATTTAAGTACGTCTATAGGCGCATCCTTTAACATATTAAGTGATGAATATCCACTTCCGAAATCATCCATCAAAATCTTAAAGCCTGCTTCCTGCAATTCACTTATTATTGAATATATTACCTGCTTTTCCTCAGTATATACTGTTTCCGTAATTTCAAGTTGCAAATCCTTTGGTTCCAAATTATATTTTTCAACCAGTTTCAAAAGATTTGATACCAGATTAGTTGTATAGAAATTTACTCTTGAAACATTAACAGAAATAGGAAGTACACTTCCGTTTTTATCCTTTAAATAACGCAATAACTGACACGTTTTCTCCCAAACATAATAATCAAGCCTTGTTATGTAATTATTCTTTTCAAGTACTGTTATAAATTTAAATGGTGGTATCATTCCAAATTTCGGATGTAACCATCTTACCAACGATTCTCCACCTACAATCTTTTTATGAACAACATCATATTTCGGCTGAACATATATAACAATCTGTCCCTGTTCCATTGCTCCATTTATGTCATTCAGTATGTTCTGTTCAAAGATTAACTGATCTCCCTGTTGTCTGCTATATATACCAACTTTCTTCATTCCTTCTTTTACAGTATCCGTTGCCATCTGTGCCCTGTCACACATAATGTTAATTGGAAGTGTTCTATCATCAACCAAATATAACCCTGTTCGCACAGTTATATTTATTTTCAAATGATAGTCATCAACCAAGTCAAAAGTCTTAATTAAATCGTACTGTTCCTTAGTCGAAAGTGCAAAAAAGTTATCATCTGACATTCTTGCAAGAAGAATATTGTCTCCATCTGTCTGTGAATCTCTGAACATCTTTAATCTGTCAGCCACATGCTTAATAAGCTCATCACCTTCTTCTATGCCATAAATATCATTAACAACCTTTAATCTGTTAATGTTTATGTTCATAATATAAAATTCTTCATCGCTTATTCTAAGTCTTTCAGCAACTTTTTCATAGAAAATATCAATATTATACAAGCCCGTAAGCTTATCAATTTCTACTTTTCTTCGAAGAATTTCATTTTCTTTGCTTTGAATTAATGCATTAGTCTTTTTTGAAATAACAACATATCCAAGAACTATCAATAATATTGCAATTGCAATTCCCAGAATTATCAAAGCAAGATTGTCTTCTATTCGTTCTGTAAGCGAAGCATTATATTTTATTCCGCTGGAATATTTAACACAAACATTATCTATTTCTTCATCTGAAATAGAACTAATCAGCTTGTTTACTACAGATTTCAATATATCATTAACCTGAGCTGAAGCTAACAGACAATATGCAGAAGACTCATTATACTCACTGACTGCTGCCAAACTGTCTGCATAACGTTTACTTTGCATATAATAATTAACTGAATAAATATCATTAATTGCAAAATCAACTTTTCCGGTACGGACAGCCTCCATACATTCTTTTACGCTGTCATATTTCTTAATCTGTTCATCACTGTTTACATATAACAGTTTAGTCTGACTATTATATAATGCATCTTTTACCACAGCTACGCTTGACACTTTATCCTGGCTTATTGAAGTATTCTTACGTTTTACAATTACCTGGTCAACGCTAAAAATATTGTTAGAATGCCAATACTTACCCTTTACTGTTGACACAGCTGAGCCCAATGAATTTCCTATGTAAAATCTATTAGTCCCCTCTTCCAGAAACTTTTTCGGATCACTTACATATTCTATTCGAATTGATAATTTGGACTTTCCGCCCATCAGGTCAAGAACCCCTTTAAATAATCCTGTAATCTTATGAGCCTCTTTATAGCTATATGGAATACTGTCAGCTTTTAATCCAACCACAATCTCCTTGTATCTTTCAATATACTCATTTTCCTCTCTCGTCAAAAGGGGCTGATTGGAATATGCACTTTCACTATAATATTTATCCTGAAGGTGTTGCTGAAAATAAGGAGAATCATTTCTAATTTCATCTAATGCCCTATCTACTTCAGCCATAAATTTTCCATTCATCTTTCCTGTCACAATGTAGAAAGGCTCCTGATTAAATCTGTCAACAACTCTCATTCCTTTGTGAAGTGATATACTTCCCACTGCTGCAAGGTCAATTTTGTTATCCTTTAAGGCCTGAACAATTTCTGTTTCAGAATTATAATATACCGGTGTATATTTTATTCTTGTTAGCATAGTTGGTCCATGTTAACATCTGATAGCTGTCTTTTAACATGCCTACTTTTTTGTTATTCATACCTTCTAAATCTTTATAATAAATATTAGATTTAAGATTGGCATATACAATTGTAAACTCGCTTCCAACAGAATAATTAGAAAAAATATAGTCTTTCTCTCTTTCTGCTGTTTTCTGAGCCTGACATATTATGTCGATTTTTCCGTTCTTTAAATCTTTTAAAGTCTGCTCCCATGTATTCTCCACAAACTCATATGTCCAGTTATTGTACTTAGCTATCTCATTCAGATACTCTACGCCATAGCCTTCATAAGAGCCGTCATCCATCTTTTGTATAAATCCCGGATAATCAATATAACCTACTTTAATTACCTTGCTTTCTGCTTTAACAAAAGATACATTAACCGCGCATATCATAAAAATCATTACTGCAATGGATATTAAAGTTTTCGTTTTTTTCTTCATAATTTTGTCCCTTTTTTAATACATCCGCCTCTATAATTGCATATTATAGCATTTTAACGTCACGATAACAATGTAAAACCCAGCCTATTAATATGATTTTTAGACAAATAAATAAACAAAACTTTCGTAAAAACTTTGTCTATTTTGACACTATACAAATTTAATTTTTTCATAAGCATTTGTTTGTCAAAATAAAAAGGAACATTTTTCATTTACCCTTTTACTTATTTTATACAGTTATTCAAAGCATAGAAAAAGACCATACATATATCTTTGTTTGCAAGATATATGTACGGTCTTTCTGTTCATTATTTCATTAATTCCATAATTGTTTCTTTTGCCTTTTCAAGTTGTGTATCGCTTGTTGCATTTTCTTCCAATTCTGCTTCCACATCAGGAGTTATTCCCTTTCCGTGAATGTTTTTGCCACTTGGAGTATAATAATCCTGAACTGTAAGTTTTACCGCTGAGCCGTCGCTTAATGGAAGAATTGTCTGTACAATTCCTTTACCAAATGACTGTGTGCCTACGATTTTTCCTGCATTAAAGTCCTGAATTGCACCTGCAAAAATTTCTGATGCACTGGCGCTGTCCTTATTCTGCAAAACAACCATCGGCATGTCAAGACACTTGCTGTCTGAAGTCTGCTTTTCCTCATTTCCATATTTATCCTTAGTTGAAACCAAATTTCCTTCAGGAAGTATTTCATCAAGCATCTTGCAGACTGTCTCATATAATCCACCCGGATTGCTTCTAACATCAAAGATAACAGCCTTCATTCCCTGCTTCTTCAAGTCATCCAATGCTTTCGTAAACTGGTCATAAGTAACTTCTTCAAACTGACTTATCTGTATATAACCAATCTTTTTCTTCTTATCAAGCATCTTATATTCAACAGTAGGCTCATTAACCTGATCTCTTGTTATTGTAAAGTCAATGTATTTCTTTTCGGACTCTCTGTAAACAGTTATGTCAACTGTTGTTCCTTTTTCGCCCTTCATTTCAGTAACAACATTGTTAATGTCAACACCAGTTACTTCTTTGCCCTTTACTTTATAAATAATATCTCCGTTCTTTACTCCTGCCTTTGCAGCCGGTGCATCGGCAAAAGCCTTAACTACCGTAATTATTCCTGTTTCAGCATTCTGAGATACCAAAGCACCTATTCCGCTGTAAGTTCCTGACGTCTGTTCCATCATTTTCCGGTATTCTTCTGCCGTGTAATAAACAGAATACGGATCATTTAAGCCTTCCAACAATCCTTTATAAATTCCATCTTCCAAGTCAGATTCATTAACCTTATTTAAGAACTTAGCATCTATAAGTTTATTTATATAATCAAGCTTTTGTGATGTTTTTTCACTAATTGTTTTTCCGGATGTGTTCTTGTTTGCAAAATACAAACCTGTTCCAACACCACCTACCACAACTGCCATGGCAAGCATTCCAAGAAAGAATCCAAGTAAAAAACGGTTCTTATTCTTTTTCATCATGACTCCTTAATTCAAGTTTATTTTAAATAATCCCAAGGATTAACATATGCCCCGTTCTTACGTACTGCAAAATGTAAATGGTTACCCTGTGATGCTCCTGTATTTCCTACAAGTCCAATGCTCTGTCCTGCGCTTACCTTTGTTCCTGCCGAAACTAAAAGTGCAGACATATGCATATATACACTATATACACCATTGCCGTGATTAATACCAATCCAGTTGCCTGCTGTTGTACTATAATTAGCCCACTCTACTGTACCTGAACCTGCTGCAACAATAGTGGTTCCTGCTGATGCCGGAATATCAATACCCTTATGAAATTCAGAACCTCTATATCCATATCCTGAAGATATAGTTGTATGTCCCGGAAGTGGCCATGTAAATCCACCGCCTGAAACTGTTCCACTACTTCCTGAATTTCCACTGTTTGAAGTATCTGTTGTGTTACTTTCTGTATTTGATGATGTATTGCTTGTACTACTATTTGAACTAGCTGCCTGCTGTTTCTTTGCTGCCGCTTCACGTCTTGCCTGCTCAGCAGCTGCCTGGTTTTTGCTCTGTTCTTCAACAGATGCAACTCTCTTTTCCTGTGCACTGATTTCTGCTTCCAATTCATCAGAAGTAGCCTCATTATGTGCTATCAAATCTTCATAATTCTTAAGTTCCTGCTGCTTTGATGCTGAAAGATTAGTAAGCTTAGTCTGGTCACTCTTCTGCTGTGCCTGTATTGTCTGAAGATTCTTTTTCTCAGTTACAAGAGTACTCTTTGCAGAAGCTATTTTCTCTTTAGTCTTCTTCATCTTATTAAGCATATCTCTGTCATACTGTGATAACTCTGTTATGTACTCTGCCTTATTTAAGAAATCAGTTATGCTCTTTGAATTAAAAATCAAATCTATCATCTGAGTATCACCATTCTCATACATATATTTGATTCTAAGCTTCATATCTTCATACTGCTCATTTATGCTAACCTGAGCATTGTCCAATTCCTTCTGAGTCTTAGATATCTTGCCTTCTGTTTTTGATAATTTCTGATTAGTCTTGTACATCTCTGTAGCCAAATTAGTTAACTTCTTATCAACTGACTGAATATACTCCTGTGCATCAGACTTAGATTTCTGTAGTTTATTATTTTCATCCTGAGCCTGTTGCTTCTGATTCTGCAAATCTGAAAGCTTATTCTTCTCATCGCTAACTGTTCCAAACGCATTAATTGGAATAGCAGTAACTGCCAATGCTGCCACGAGAACAAAACTTAATACTTTAGATTTTCTCATTACTTTCTCCTTATCTCTTTCCCTGTTAACTCAATTAACTTTATACCTTTAAGTGCTTTCTCATTGACACAATTGATCCTATTAAACCAATGCCTGCTCCAATTCCAAGTCCTAATGGAACAAGAACCAAAAAAATCTGATGAACTGACGCAAAAGGAATACTGTTGCCAAGTACACCAAATTTAGTCATAATAAGATCAATTAATTTGTCATAAACAAGTCTTATTATAACAAGCGGAATTATTGAACCTAATAAACCGATTGTCACACCTTCTATAATAAATGGTGCTCTTACAAAACTATTAGTTGCTCCAATAAGCTTCATAATTTTAATCTCGTGTCTTCTTACTGAAATACCAATCATAACCGTGTTGCTTATAAGGAAAATACCAACACCAAGCAAAATAATAATCAATGCAATAGACGCATATCCTAACATTTTGCCAAAGTTTGTAAGAAACTCTCTAGTTGGGTTTGAATACTTAACCTGTCTTACACCCTGAACCTTTTCCATTGCTGTGGCAAAAGCTTTCTGGTCGTTAATACTATTTAAGTAAACTGTGTAAGATGCTGAATTAGCCAATGGATTCTCTTTTGAAAATCCTTCTGCCAAATCAGGATTATCTTTAAAATAATTCTTCTTAAAGCTTTCCCATGCCTGTTCTGCCGATGTATATTCATAGCTCTTTACACGGGAATCTGACTTAATTGTTTTTCCAATATCATCTATTCCCTGCTGGCTTAACCCTTCGTTAAAGAATATTGTTACCCCAACCTGTTGCTCAACTTTTTTTTCCATAAAGTTTACATTTATAATAATTGTAAAAATTACACCTATTAAAAATGTACATGCAGCAATAGTTCCTATTGATGCAAGGGAAAACAGTTTGTTTCTCTTTATGTTTACAAAACCCTGTTTTAAACAGTAGTTTGCTGTTCTAGTATTCATCTGTCTGTTCCTCCCCTTTGCTGTCCTCTACTTTTACACCTTTCTTCATAGTTATGACACGCTTGTTCATAGCCTTAACTATTTCCATGTTATGTGTAACAACAATAACTGTTGTTCCCTGCTCATTAACTTTTTCAAGCAGTTTCATAATCTCCCATGAATTTTCAGGGTCAAGGTTTCCTGTAGGTTCATCAGCCAAAATATACTGTGGTTTATTGACAAGCGCTCTTGCAAGGGCAACTCTCTGCTGCTCACCACCTGACAATTCTGACGGATTGGAACGATATTTTTCTGAAAGTCCCACCAAAGATAATACTCTTGCCACATTCTTTTTAATCTCTCTTGGTGACGCCCCTATTACTCTCTGTGCAAAAGCAATATTTGAGTAAACATCTCTATCCTGTAACAATCTGAAATCCTGAAAAACAACTCCAACCTTTCTTCTATACTTAGCTGTTCCTCTTGATTTAAGCTTTGATAAATTAACATTATCTACCACTATTGTTCCCTCTGTGGGATTTAACTCTTTAAGAAGCAGTTTGATAAATGTTGACTTTCCTGAACCACTGGCTCCAACAACAAATACAAACTCTCCTTCCTCTATTTCAAGATTTAAATTGCTTAACGCCGGTGCACCGTTGCCATAAGACTTGCTTACACCTTCTATTTTAATCATTATATGCCTCCTAATATTCTGCTCTAAATAGAAATATATAACACAAATGTGTTTTTTTGTGGGTGGGCAAAGCACGTAACAATCCTTGTAATAAAATTTTAATATATTTCCGAATTGAATTTGCTCCACTAGCACAATATGAAGGTCCATAGTGGGCCTTCATATTGCTACATTTTAACTATTTATTTTCTAAAAATCTGTGTTCTCCATATATTTCATGTACTTAACAACCATAAGGGCAATCTTAAATGTAATTGCATCCTCAAATACTCTTAAATCTAGTCCTGTACTCTTCTGCAACTTGTCCAGTCTGTATACTAAAGTATTTCTGTGAATATATAACTGTCTTGATGTTTCAGATACATTCAAGCTGTTTTCAAAGAACTTATTAATTGTTGTTAATGTTTCTTCGTCAAATTCATCCGGTGACTTTCCTTCAAAAATCTCGCTAATGAACATCTTGCAAAGTGGAATTGGCAACTGATAAATTAATCTTCCGATTCCAAGATTATTGTAAGCAATTACGTTCTTAGTGCTAAAGAAAATCTTTCCTACATCAAGGGCCATTCTTGCTTCCTTGTATGAACGTGATACTTCCTTAATCTCCTTAACAATAGTTCCGTATGCTACAGTAGCCTTAACCATTGCCTCTGTGTTAAGCATGTCCACAATTGTCCTTGCTATCTTTTCAATATCTTCATATCCCTGTTTTTCTTCCAACTCCTTAACAAGAATAATGCTTTTTTCATCTACCGCTGTAATAAAGTCTTTCTTATTACCTGAGAACAATGTTCTAACTGTTTCTAAAGCAACACTGTCCTTTTCGTTCTTTGTTTCAATAATACAGACACATCTTCTTGCATCCACATCAATGTACAACTTCTTTGATCTATTATAAATGTCAACAAGGAGTAGATTGTCTAATAATAAGTTTTTGATAAAATTGTCTTTATCAAATCTTTCTTTATATGCAACAAGCAGATTCTGAATCTGGAAGGCAGCCATCTTTCCTACCATAAATACGTCATCGCTTGTTCCCTGAGCTATCAGAATCAGTTCTAACTGGCTTTCATCATAAACCTTAAAGAACTGGTATTCCTGTACTGACTGGCTGTCTGCCGGAGAATTAACAAAGCTAATTATAGCATGTCCAAACTCATCTCCTAACTGGGAAGTACTGGCAATAATCTTTCCGTCTGTATCTGCCACATGTAAATCTACCCTTGAAATACTTTTTATTCCTTCTATTGTATTCTGTAAAATCTGATTTGATATCATAGGCCACTCCTTGTTCTAAAAAATTCGTACATTCTGTCAAACTATATTTTAAACTAGTTTATGACAAAAAACAAGAGAAAAGAGCTAATCAATAGTACTTTTATCTTGTAATTTTTGCCAAAAATCTTTTTACCCCCACTCTTGACAAAGAGCCTAATAAAAATTCCAAAGGAATTTCTTATTAAGTAAAAAAGACTGCCCAAATCGGGCAGTCTTTTGATAAATATATATATTAGTTTGTGATAACTTTTTCTGTATCCTTATCAAAGATGTGAAGTTTTGTAAGATCCATTGCCATAACAACTTCATCACCAGGTCTAGCTGTTGTACGAGCATTAACTCTTGCTGTACAATCGAATCCTTCAAGGTCAAAGTATAAGTATACTTCAGCACCAAGTAATTCGTAAATTCTGATTGTTGTCTTAAATGCACTATCAGGTGACATTTCGATGAAGCTTTCTTCATCATGAACATCTTCTGGTCTGATACCCATAACAACTGTCTTACCAACATAACCACCGTCAATAAGCCTTCTAGCCTGTTCAGCTGGTACTGTAATGTATGTTCTAGCCTGTCCAATGTGGAGCTTAACGTCAGCACCTTCCTGTTCAACTTCTGCATCGATGAAGTTCATCTGTGGTGAACCCATGAATCCTGCTACGAATAAGTTAACTGGCTTATCATATAAGTTCTTAGGTGAATCTACCTGCTGTACAACACCATCCTTCATAACTACGATTCTTGTACCAAGTGTCATAGCTTCTGTCTGGTCATGTGTTACGTAGATGATTGTTGCGCCTAATCTCTTATGAATCTTAGCGATTTCCACACGCATCTGTACTCTTAATTTAGCATCCAAGTTTGAAAGAGGTTCATCCATAAGGAATACCTTAGGGTTACGAACGATAGCACGTCCCATAGCAACTCTCTGTCTCTGACCACCTGATAAAGCCTTAGGCTTACGATCAAGTAACTGTTCAAGGTCAAGAATCTTAGCTGCATCCTTAACTAATCTTTCCTGTTCAGCCTTAGGTACTTTTCTTAACTTAAGACCAAATGCCATATTATCATATACTGTCATATGTGGATATAAAGCGTAGTTCTGGAATACCATTGCGATATCTCTATCCTTTGGTTCAACATCGTTTACTAACTTATCTCCGATGTATAATTCTCCTGATGAAATTTCTTCAAGACCTGCGATCATTCTAAGTGTTGTTGATTTACCACAACCAGATGGTCCTACGAAGATGATAAATTCTTTATCCTTGATTTCAAGGTTAAAATCTTTTACTGCACAGAATCCGTTTGGATATACCTTGCAGATATTTCTTAATGATAAACTTGCCATTTTAAAAATTCCTCCTAGTATTGAAATAGTTTCTCTATCTCGCGTCTGATTGTATTCTAAATCACTGACACTAAAAATGCTATATTGTAAATAAACAAAATAACAAAAAAATCTTTGTTAATATTGCATACAGCCCCTATTATTTATTTAAAAATATGTTACTTTCGCCAATGATTATACGGTGTTCTTTGAGCAATCTGCCGATAGCTCTTTTAAATTCACTTTTGCTCATCTGAAAATCTTCTCTAATTACCTCAGGTTTAGCCTTATCTGTATATCCTAACTGACCACCGTTATTCTCAATGTATTTATATATTTTTTCGGCATCTTCGTCCATTTGTAAATATGCTTTTTTTCTAAGTGAAAGGTCTAATTTGCCATCAGGTCTTACACTTTTTACTCTTGCCTGAATCTGCTGACCGATTTCTAATCTTGTTGTAAGCTCTTTCTTCTGTACAAGTCCGTGATACTTATTATCTACTGCAACAAAAACACCGTACTCAGGATTGTAGTTATAAACTGTTCCTGTTACAACATCATCAGGCTCATATGTTGAGGTACATTTTAAGAACTTATACGCCTTCATTGTTGCACATAATCTGTTACTTTTGTCCAAATATACTCCTACTAATACCTTGTCCCCTGACTTAATTGAAACTGTCTGCTCCTTGTATGGCAAAAATAAGTCTTTTTCTAAGCCCCAGTCAAGAAATGCACCATTCTTTGAAACTTCCTTAACTGTCAAAACTGCTGTTTCGTCTAATTCAACTAAAGGCTTGTTTACTGTTGCTATAAGTCTGTCCTGTGAATCTCTGTAAATAAATACCTTTACTTCATCACCAACATTTGCTCCTTCAGGAACCTGCTTCTTTGGAAGAAGCACCTGTTCTTCCTCTGTGCCAAGATATGCACCAAAATCTACCATTCTTACTATTTCTAATTTTTGTGTTCTTCCTAATTCCATTTTTTGTCTCTCCGTTCTATTTTTTATAGTTTACCTGATATTAGCACTTTTATAAAAAAGAGGTCAGACTTTAACGCCATAACCTCTTTTATCATTACATAAGCATTATTCTTGTAAGTGTCTCTCCACTTTGATTTTCGAAGCTAATACCTATTCCATTTTCTTCGCTATAAAGATATGGTGTAATAATTTCACCTTCCATAGCTTCTTTATTATACACAATATCTACCTCATGGCAAGGAAAATTTGTTGGTAAAAATTCTTCAGCCGCCCTTAAATAATTAGCATTGTTCATATGACCATTGCTGTCTATGTAAGTTTTTAAAACCTTAAACGATTCTAATTTGGTTCTTTCACTACTAAACCTAATCTTTCTTGACGCCTTTATATTATCAAATATCGGTTCCGGCTTATAAACACTTGAATCCTCTTCAGTAATTCTTAAAGGTTTTCGTGTCTGAATATCAATAAGAACCCAGAGGCTGTCTGCCTGAACAAGATAATCTCCATTTTCATCTTTTATGAAATACTGTCTTGAAGCAAACATGCTGCTAAACTTTGAAGGAGATGTGCCTATTGTTATTTTCTGTCCAAACATAATAGGTCTGTTAACTATAACTTTGTATGCAACAAGTACCCACGCCCTGGCCTCTCTTTTCATATAACTTACGCCACGACCAATATCTTCTGAATGAAAGGTGGAGCAATCCTGCAAAAGATTTAATATCTCATGCATTGGAACTTTTCCATTTCTGTCTGTTCTGCTGTAACTTACTGTTGTCTCATATGAAAACATTTATTGCCCCTCTTTCTTCTATTATTTACTTAGATGTTGTTGTTTCCGGTACAGTTGTTGTCTCAGGTACCTTAGTTGTTGTTTCCGGTACCTTGGTTGTAGGCTGTGTTGTAACAGGCTTTGTTGTAGGCTGCTGTGCAACAGCTTCTACTACAACTTTAAGTGTTGCTGTTCTTGCAGTGTATGCCTGATTTGAGTACTGTGCCTTATATGTTAATGTATATGTTCCAGGTTTCTTTGTATCAACCTTTCCTGTAACTGTAACGCTGTTCTTAATATTTAAAGCATTACCCTTGTAATCCTTAACTGAAGCTACATAATTCAAAGGATTAAATGTGCTGTTCTGTTTAACCTTTACAGTTGTATTCTTCATTGTAAGACTTACCTTGTGGTCTTTTACAACGTATTTAATAGTCTTCTTTGCTGTCTTCTTATTTGTGCCCTTAACTTTATATGTAATGTAATATTTGCCCTTGTTTGCAAACTTAACCACACCATTCTTAATCTTAACTTTCTTCTTATTATACTTAACAGTAACTTTTATTTTCGAAGTAATATTCTTGCCTGCTGCTGTCTTTGCAGTAACGTTAGACAAAACATTAACTGAACTGTTTAAAGCTACATCAGGTTTCTTTACTGCGCCTGAAATAACAGGTTTCTTTGTATCTACTACTTTAAATGTTAAAGTCTTAGTCTTTGAGTTTCCTAAGCTGTCTTTTACTTTAAATTTAATCTTATACTTTCCTATTTTAGATGTTTTAATCTTACCAACTGTAGTAATCTTTGCATTTTTTTTCGTAAGAACGTTGCCTGCTCTGTCTTTTACTGTAATTAAGTCAGACAATTTAACTTTTGTTCCATACTCAATAGTCTTTACTTTTGCAGTAATTACAGGCTTATTGCTCTTGTATGGATTCTTAGGATCAGGATCAGTTGGATCCCAATCTGTAAACTTACCGTTTGTAATAGGTGTAAATGAAGGTCTCTTAATAGGATCATCCTTCTTTGTTCCTCTAAAAATTATAACCTTTGTTCCTAATGCACAATGATCATAAATCCACTTAGAATCTTTACATAAAAGTCTTACACAACCGTGTGATGCCTTCTGTCCCATTACATTGTATGCCTTAACTGACATTGTTGATTTATCACCATTCTTGTAATACCAAACTGAATGGAATAAGATGCCGGTTGTAATTCTTGTACAATACTGTGCATAACAATTTCCTATCATCTCATGCCATCTGTATTTAACAGGTGTATAAAATGTTCCCGTAGGTGTTTCATTACTTGGTGAACAAATCATAGCCTTTATTGCTTTTCCGTTTTTGTAAACTGTTGTACAGTTTGTTCCTAAGTTAACTTTAATAACATAACCTTTGCTTTCTTTAGCTTCTGTCTTAACTGTTGCTGTGCCTGAAATACCAAATGCCATAACAACAATCATTAATACTGCTACTAATTTTGATGTGATTTTCTTCATATCATTACTCCTTTGCTTATTTTGAAGCCTTTTACGGCTTATTCCCTTTAACAGAATTCGCCCTTATTATACTATTTTATTTGGCAATATACAATCACAAACACCTAATTAGTTGTTTTTCATAAGTGGTTCATATATAATGTACTTAAACGTTTTTATTTCACAAAAATATCGTATTTACTTAAAATTTATATTTTATAATCTAAGAAAATGCACATAATATTATGGAGGCTTTTATGTTCAAAAACAAATTTAAACTTTTTATTTTTATGCTGGCAATTGGTTTCGTTCTCATAACATTGGACGTTAATGTTACAACTCCATTTAAATATCCACATAAATATAACAATTCAGGTTCGGTAATCGGAGAATTTCAGTATTATAACATTGCATCTAACTATAATGCCTGGTGCGATTACAAAGTTATTAACACAAGTTCAGAAAAAGCTGATGAAAATTCACATTATAATACAACAAATGATAATAGCTCAACCAATTCATCAACAAACACCGGTCAGAGCACGGCAAAAGTTATTGACCACGTTTATTTTGGAAATATTTCAGTAGATATTTTCAGTGATGCTTTAGGTTTTCTTCTTATATTTATTGCATGCTTAAACTTAGCTAAAGTTAATAACCGTTTCAAATACGGTTCAGTTACGACATTGTTCGCCTTAATTTTGCACATTGTTATTTTGGCACTTCCATTCTTCACTAACGGAATAGTTCTATGCAATACAGCTCTTGTTTTGGGACTGGCTTATCTTGGAAGCAATGTTATAACTACTTTTATGTTCAGTAGCGGACTTCTTAAGATGTGCACGGACATTTGCTGTAGAGATGAAAGAAAATGGTGCAAAATGATTTGGTTCGTTACTTTTGTTCTACAGATTTTAGTCACATTTGTTTTCTGGATAGGTTCAGATTTCAATATGCTCCTGGCTGTGGGCAGATTCTTTGAAGGCGTACTTGTATTTATGGTAATTGTTTTTTGGATTATTCTGAAACGTACATATTATTATTTAGAAAGGACATGGCTTAATTATGAAAAACAAAATTAATTTAGGAACAAAGTTTATTGCATTTCTTGCTCTTTTTATGTTTAGCATTTTGGCAATTAATGTTTCTGCCAAAGCAGGTCAAATGAAAATGCATGCCATTTATGTTGACAGGGGTGATGCCATTGTTATCGAAAGTAACGGACATTTTATGCTTGTTGATTCAGGTATTTCACAAACATCTGAAAAGGTACTTGCATATCTTAAATCTTTAAACATTCCGGATAAAAAAATTGACTACGTTATATCAACCCACCCTGACGGGGACCATGTTGGCGGTTTTCCTGCTGTTTTCAAAGAATATGAAATCGGTCAGGTAATTTACTCACCATGTACAAAACCAAGCAAAGACTACCTTAGTTTTATAAAAACCGTTAAGGAGAAAGATTGTCCTTTCAGGATTCCGGTGGAAGGTGAAAAATTCAAATTGGGCGATGCAACTGTGGAAGTAGTTTATGACGGTTCACAAGGTTCAACCTATAATGAAGCCAGCATTGTTATGCGTGTCACATGCGATAACAAGTCTATTCTCTTAACCGGCGACCTTCCATCTACCATGGAAAATGAACTTCTTAAACAAGGTTATAATTTTAAGGCTGATGTTCTTAAAATAGGTCATCACGGTGCTGCCGCTTCATCATGTGCCAACTTTCTTGACGCAGTTGCTCCACAATACGCAGTTGTTTCCTGCGGAACTCCTGATATATGCGAATTTCCTAAGGAATCAGTACTTCAAAGACTTGCAAGACGTTTTATCAAATTATATAGAACTGCAGATGCTAATGTAGTTATTAATTTTAACAACGGTGTAATTTCTACTTCCAATAAAGAAAACAATCCTTTTGTTTCAATAAAAAAAGGTACGATTACATTGAGTAATAACGTTTTCTACGCAACAGGTAAACAAATCAAACCTACTGTCAATTTGTACGTTGACGGTCAGTTAGTTCCTGCATATCATTACAAGATTACTTATTCATCTAACATTAACACCGGTGTTGCCAAGGTTAAACTTACTGCAACAGAAGTTAAATACGTTAGCGTATGTTCAACTACATTTTTGATTTTGCCTAAGAAAGAAACACTGAAAGGTTCCGTTTCTTCTTATAACAGTGCACATTTAAGTTGGAACAAGCAAGGTTCCGCAACAGGTTACACAATAATGTATTCCACTGACAAAACATTTAACACGGCATTTAAATATAAATACATTACAAAACCTGAAACTACAAATACTACTATCAAAAATCTTAAATATAACACAAAGTACTATTTTAAAATCAGGGCATATAAAACAAATGTTGGCTACGGAAAATGGAGCAAAACAGTTAAAATAAAAACAAAAAAGAACCCTGCTCCTGCAACTGTAAAAATCAAGTCAGCAAAGAAATATTCAAAAACTTCTATTTATATAAAATGGAAAGCTCAGACTGCCCGCGGAAAAAGTGGCTACTATGTCCAGTACTCCACTAACAAACGATTTAAGAAAAATACGAAAACACTAAAGATAAAAACAACTTGGCAAAACTCAGCTACAATTACAAAGTTGAAGAAAAAGAAAACATACTACATACGTGTTCGAGGATATAATAAGCATGGAAAAGGTAATTGGAGCAAGACAATGAAGGTGAAGTTGAAGTAAGAGATAAAAAAATACGTGTCATAGAGCGTTTTAGCTATATGGCACGTATTTTAATTTCTAATCAGAATGGCAAAATTAATTCTGATATTCTCCTGAAATTATAGTTTCCCACCATTCTTTATTGTCAAGATACCATTTGATAGTCTTCTTAATACCGTCAGCAAACTTAGTTTCCGGCAACCAGCCAAGTTCGTTGTGAATCTTAGTAGGATCGATTGCGTAACGCATATCGTGTCCCTTTCTGTCAGCTACGTATGTAATAAGGCTTTCAGGCTTGCCTAATTCCTTACAAATAATCTTAACAATGTCAATGTTCTTCATTTCGTTGTGACCGCCAACATTGTAAACTTCGCCAACTCTTCCCTTGTGAATAATCAAGTCAATTGCGCGACAATGATCTTCAACATATAACCAGTCACGAACATTTTCGCCCTTGCCATATACAGGAAGTGGCTTGTCATTTAATGCATTGGCAATCATAAGCGGAATCAACTTTTCTGGGAAGTGATATGGTCCATAGTTATTAGAACATCTACTGATTGTAACAGGAAGTCCGTAAGTTCTGTGATATGCAAGAACCAAAAGGTCAGCCCCTGCCTTTGATGAACTGTAAGGACTGCTTGTGTGAATTGGTGTTTCCTCTGTAAAGAACAAGTCAGGTCTGTCAAGAGGAAGGTCGCCGTAAACTTCGTCAGTAGATACCTGATGATAACGCTTAATACCATACTTTCTGCAGGCATCCATAAGAACTGCAGTACCAAGAATATTAGTGTTAAGGAACACTTCCGGGTTCTCTATTGAACGGTCTACATGACTTTCTGCTGCAAAGTTAACAACCATGTCAGGATGTTCTTCCTCGAAAAGTCCGTAAATTGCATCTCTGTCGCAAATGTCGATTTTGCAAAAACGGAAATTCGTATTATCCATAACAGGTTCAAGAGTGGATAAGTTACCTGCATAAGTGAGCTTGTCCACACAAATAATTCTATAATCAGGATATGTATTCAACATATGAAATACAAAGTTACTTCCAATAAATCCGGCTCCACCGGTTACGATAATGTTCATAATTGTTTGCTCCTAAAAAACTAATATTTGTTTCCAAAACAAAATTAGTTCAATAATGCCTTATCCTTAACTAAATCCTCGACTAAATTCTTGACTATCCTTGATTAATTTTTTTATTTCTTTAGTCGAGAGATTCCAATCTTATTTTATTGCAATACTGCACACATCAATAATCTACCTTGCCATTTTTCCTGCCTCTATTTATTAACTACATTCATCATATTAACTATACCTACATACGCTAATACAATAACCAATATTATTATTGATGCTCCAAATGCTTTTATTGTTTTACTAATAAATCTCATTTTCATTTTATTTATATAATTCAATTTATATAGTTCTGCTATCATTGTATCTGTAATATCATTTGAATCCATTTTTTTTACTTTTTTTCTATATTTTTCGAAAGTAATCTCCTTTCTTATGAACCAAACTGATTCATATTGAATATTACAATTATGAGCCATCAAGGTTCTTATTTCCCAAAAATATACGTAAAATATTGACGTTAACAAAGACATAACTATAGCAATAAGTATCATACACTTCGTTTCATCTACTTTAACTATATTATATGTATCCATTATTAAATTTCTACAGTTAATTATACCAGCTATAACTACTCCTAATGCTGCCATTATAATTGAAACTTTAGTATCCATCATTCCCCTTTGTGCCTAACCCTATATATCACATAGTACACCGCGCCACCAACGGTTCCGCCCAGGGTGTTGTATACCAAATCCGATATTTGGAACGTGCCAAGGTGGAACAGCAGCTGAGAAAATTCGATTCCAAAAGAAAAAATTCCAACTACAACGGTGGACTTCCATAGAACCTTTCCAAGCCTTACATCGCTTCCAAGAATCTCATCCTTAAACGCCCAAAGCAAAAGCACTGCAAAAGGTATAAAAAGCATACAATTCTCAATAGGCTCCGTAGACAAAGTACCATCCGAATTATGAAGTCCCCATCCCCCCATAATATAATCTAATGGATTAAACCAAATATCTCTATTCAGAATAGTTCTAAAAAGAATCATTGTAGAATAAAACACTAAAAGGAAAGCCCTTCTAAATGTAGAGCTTTCCTTAAAATTCTTAAACCATGTTCCAAAAATATTTTTAATCAGGCTACTCTTCTTCCAGCCGTGTTCCTTTGCATAAAGAAAAACAAACATGGAAACAAAAGCCATTAGCACTGCCGCACCAAAAGGTTGATAAAGTGCTGTAAGCACTTCTTTTATGATTTTAGTAATTATTTCATTTGCCTTATCCATAGTAAACCTTTCGTATAAATAATATCATATTACAACCTATTCTCATATATTTCCATACTCATTTTAATGCTACCCTAATTTATAGCTGTTCTTTGATACCAAAACATCTCTTAATTCCATTGCTAAACTTATTTTAACTACCCCACTCTCTGTGAATCTTTGTTGCGTCAATGCCATAACACATCCTCTCTCTTTCCGTCTTCCATATATACAACAAGATTTCAGTGTATTTGTACATTAATATAATTAAACATCATATAATACTATGTCTCATATACATTGCCCCATCAATTCTTCATCTTTACTGTCTCACTAGTACTTATAAGATACCTTGATTTTTATGATTTAATTGGGCAAACCTTTAAGCAGATACCACACCCAACACATTTTTCACAATTAATTAAAGGATATTCAAACCCTTCTTCATCAATCACTATATCAATTGCTTTTTGGGGGCACACCGCATAACAAGCCATACATCCACAACATTCTTCCTTCCTATTATATAATATTATTTTTTTTTTCATATCTGTTTTTTGCTACCTTTCTATTTTCTTGAAATTTTATTTATCCTATACTTTATTTTTGCAAAAAGTGAATTTAATCCATATTTTTTAATGATAAGAAAAATCCCACCTCTCCTATAATCGTTCCAAAATTTTTCTCTCCCCTTTGGTTTTTCAGTTGGTCTTTCTAGATTATATTGCCAGCACTGCTTGATATCACTTTTTTTGTAAAATAAACATTGCTTTATATTATTAAATAATTCAACTCCATATTCTGTATGAATCAAAAACAATGAAGTTCCCTCTGGTTCAAAAAATTCTGGAATTGTCTCCTCAATATGCCAAAAGTCACCTATTGTCAAATCAGTTTTTCTTACAATAGTTGCATATTTGCATTTATAACAATATGGGCGCAATGCACATCCGCTATAAAAAACATTCACATAGTCTTTTATCATAATCTCTTTTCCTTCTATTTCAACTAATGCACTCGGATTTTTCCACCCATTTCTTTTATCTTTAAATGTAAGATATTTAATCTTCCCCTTATATTTATTTTCAATATATTCTGCATACTCTTTCCAAAGTTTTGCACTAGGCATTCCATGACAAACAATATCTACGATATATACTCTGTCACGAATTTTTTTCATTTCACAAAACTTTCTAAATCCATCTGCCTGACATCCCATTCCAACAAATAAAATCTTTTTGTCTACATTTTGTTTCAACCAATAGTAAGCCTCATTATATATATTTCCCATTCGACTCTGCATATATTTCGATCCAAGCAGTAGATCTAAATCTTCCAACGTTTCTACATACGTGTGGATTGCCTCCAGACCATCCATTTTTACGCCAAAAACAACTCCTTGTCGGCTTAACACTTCTCTTGACAGTAATTCAAATATACCGCCTGAAGATGCCTTTAAACGTCTGATTAAGTCTTTATTATACGCAGCATAAACATGTACTTCTTTTGGAGGATTAGTCACAGTATTATAACAATACTTCTCACATCGACCACATACTACACATATTTTCTGATTAACAAAAGGATAATAAAATCCTTCTGAATCTCTTTCCATTTTTATACATTCTGCAGGGCACACATTGCTACATAATCCACACCCAGTACATTCATCTTTGTTCTTCAGTTTCATTTTTTGCCTCTCTTTAGCATATGCTGAACATCTTGCTTTTCTTTTTCATTCATTCCCCAAAAATAGAGCATGACAAAGTAACAGCCAACAAACACTACAATCTGTATCAAAAAATCCAACCATGAATCAACTGCAAAAAAATATTTGACAATCATTCCCTCTACGCTTGCTACTGCCAATATAATACTTGGCTGA